>Ga0172371_10004004_pt1 | contig 22561 bp, 21 predicted proteins | sample Lak12m_FD_114543 | JGI IMG/M metagenome (GOLD analysis project Ga0172371, IMG submission 114543) | Freshwater microbial communities from Kabuno Bay, South-Kivu, Congo - kab_022012_12m | ecosystem: Environmental > Aquatic > Freshwater > Lake | place: Democratic Republic of the Congo: South-Kivu...
CTCAACTGAACCTGTTACCCCACTGCCTACTGCATGCAGATGACGGTTTCCTTTTTCAACCACACTGAGCGGCGAGAGCCATTTTCCCAGTTTTTCCATTCTCCACTCCAGCAATTGGCTATTTACAGGAGTAAAACCAAGCCAAAAAGCTTCGGGCATGCGGCATGGAGATTTGTGGAACCACTGCAAATCAATGTGCAAGCTTGCCATTCCAAGTTCGAGGGCGAATTGCAGCCAGGTTACACGTGGTGCTCCATATCGCTGTACAGCATCATCCTCGAAGCCTAATTTAAAAAGCAAGCTGGTGATTTTAATATCTCCGGGTAGATACACGGCTTCTACCTTTGGACGCCATACCTTGCTCACCGGGGAAGCTTTCTCCAATCCGGGTTTGCCAAAATCCTCAAGCGCCCAAACGCTGGTCTGCATTGATGGAAGAATGTATTGATGGATGAACCGGTCATAATCTGCCGCTGAAAAGGTCTGGTAGGCGTAACTCGACATCCGCTGTGCAGGATTGCACCAATCATTACCTTCTGAACGATTAACAAGCGATACGATCTCAGCAGTGGCAGGGTCAAAAATCACCTTTAATTTCTCATTTTCAAGCGACAGTGTTGATCCTTCGAACCTTACCCATTCCTTCAACCGCGGCTCTTGGGGGCGGATGGATTCCAGCCTCTTCCGCGCTTCATTGGCAAGCGGAGATTCCTCAAGCGCATTCAATGCATTGTCTATGTATGCCCGCTTTTCAACCCATGAGGACTCGAACTTTTTGAAATTCGGTTTCCCACGTGCTTTTTTAAAGCTTTCCGCGTCATAAGCCTCATGGTCATCCAGGTGAGTTTTTTCATCCATTCCCCAGGTATGCTCTGGTACCAGCATCAACTTTCGATTGAAATTGAAGAAGCGCTCATCCTGGTAGGTTGCCTTTTTTTCTTTCAACCATTCCAACCTCAGCCGCAGCAATTCGCGGTAACGGCTGACCTTGATCGGATCGCTGCCCACGCCATGGATCCAGGTGTCGCCGATCTCATCGGACACCACCGGCAGCGAAGCCCGTACTGCTTCCAGCTTGCCGGCAAAAGCATCCAGCGTGGAAGCGAACACATTCGCTCCAGGGAACAAGCTTCGCTTGTCGCGGTAGACCTCTAACACCTCATCCACTGATTGAGGACCCATATTGTCGCTAGTGTGACCAAATGCCAGCGCATCGTCCATACCGGGAATATCGAAAGCGCTGCCATAACCGCTTTCGTACATCACCATTAACTCTACGCCGGAATCATCCTGCCAGCGGAACAGCGGCGGCACGCTTGGAACCGTTGAGCCGGGGTTCACACCGATATGAAGGAACTTGATCCCGGCTTCTGCCAGTAATGGGACGATCCCGCGCGTATGCCCCGGTACATCTGTCAGCTTGGCGGCAATTGTCTTCCTGCCAAAACGTTCATCCAGTCGTTTCGCCAGTTTCAATCCAAACCGGAACAGCTCCACGTCCTCCAGTTCAGTATGGGTGGTGAAAGGCAGGGCGTGCCAGGCGATATCACCGCGCAGAATTGCTTCTTCCATTTCTTTGCAGGCTGCCGGCTGCGCCTGTTCCAGGTATTCGTAGATCAGCCATGATCCGGTGGTCCAGAGAAAGCGTTCGGGTTGACCTCGCTCGCGTATCTCCCTGGCAACGCGCAGGGAAGCGGGGATATATTTCGAGAAATAATTATTGACCACCACGGATGCGTAATCCGTGAATCCCACATCCAGGTGTGTTTTAAAGATCAGGTGAATATTCTTCGGCATGGTTAAGAAGCGCTTTCTTCCTTAGGCTTGGTGATGCGCGGCAAAATAAGTACAGACAACAGGAATAACCCGCCATAAAGCGCAAAGATCACCGGGTAACCCAAGCCCGGTTGAATGCTGTTGAAGTAATCCGCCAGCGGTCCACCGATGCTGGAACCTACAATCCCTGCCCCAGCGCCAGCCAGGTTGGAGATGCCCAGGTAGCGCCCGGCATCCTTGGCGGGTACGAGCTCCGTCCCCAGCGCCCAGTTGGTGGCCATGAAGGTACCGGTTCCCAAACCAAGGAACGCACCGGCGAGTAACACCAGGGGGATATTGCGCGCAAAAATGAGGATGATGGTGCCAATAAGCGCCAGGACCCCGGCGGCAACCAGCAGGCGTTTGCGCCCCATTTTATCCGAGAGGTAACCGCCCAAAAGAGAGGTGATGAGCAAAAAGACGAAGATCACCGCGGTCACCTGGGTGGTCACAGAAGCCGGGTTGGGAACCTGCAGCACATCCTTGATAAAGAACATCGTAAAGTTCCGCACTGAGCCGATGGCAGCCAGGAACATCAGGCGGGTGACAACCCACCAGACGAATGATTTTTGCTGTTTGGCTTCCTTGCCGATGCCCACCTGGGCACCGAAATAAACCCCGATGACGATAGAACCAGCCATCCCCAGCAGCCCCACCAACCCCACCACAATGATCCTCGTGGTCAAAGAAGTGGTTTCCTCGGGCAGCCAGCCGCTGACCGATTTCACCAGCCACAATGCCAGCTGGGTGATGCCCACGAAAATTGCCGTCAGGAAGAACATGCGCAGGATTGGTTTCCCTTCCGGACGCGGTGGCTTTTCAGTGATCGGTGTTTCTTTTGTAAAGATCACGGTCACCAGCATCGTCACCAGGTAAACTGCCATCAGGATGAACAGGACCAGCCAAAATTTCTGCTTATCGATGAGTGGACTGATCACCAGCACCACTGCCGCCGGGATCATTTCCATCAGGGATTTCACGCCGGAAGCACGCCCACGTTGATGCGCCGGCACTACATCCGGGATCAACCCCTGCTGCCCCGCCTGGCTGATGTTGGAAGAAAACTGCAAAACAATAATGCCAAGCAATAAAATCGTCAGGGTTGCCGGGATGGTGATGGCGGATTCAAAAGCAGCATTTATTGGTGAGCCTACGAAGAAGAGCGATGCGCCCACCACGCCAAGGAAAACGATATTTAACAGCGCTCCCCAGAAGATGAAGGGACGGCGGCGCCCATATTTGGAAGTACAGCGGTCGCTCCACATGCCCATCACAGGTTGAATGAACATCGCCACTGCCAGCCCGGTCACATAAACCAGGGCAGTGTAGGTGTTTTTCTTTTCCGGCGGCATAAAGAACAGCACTAGCGCGGGCAGCAGCAGCGGGCTGATCACCCCCGAAGCCATGCTCAAGCCCAATTGGTAGCCGTTCAAAGTTAGGTAGTCGTACCATTTTTTCTCGGTCTGCATGAAATACCTTCCTTTTTAATTATTTCTTGAAATAATTAATATCGAAACTGTGATTTTACTTTCCTCATTGTATAATGATTTTCATTCGAAAGGAACTATGCTCGGGATAATTCTTGCCTTAATTGCCGCAGTGTTCTGGGGAAGCGGGGACTTTAGCGGGGGCTACGCCACCCGCCGCCTTAACCCCTTCCAGGTGTTGGCGCTTTCTGCCCTTGCCGGAATCGTGGTCCTGTTTACGGCAGCGTTGATTAATCAGGAGAGCTTTCCATCTACTTCAGGGATCATCTGGTCGCTGCTGGCAGGTCTCTCCGGCGCCATCGGTATCTCCGCGTTGTATACCGCGCTATCACGGGGCAATGCTGCAGCAGTGGCACCCATTTCTGCGGTACTGGGGGCAGCCCTGCCGGTGGGATTTACCTTCCTGACCAGCGGAACCCCAGCTTTCATCCAGCTTCTTGGTTTCGCACTTGCCTTTATTGGTATCTGGCTGGTTTCTTCTTCTTCCACCAATGAGCCTTCTCGAAAAAACTCCGAGGTCGGGCTGGCATTCCTGGCGGGGGCTGCATTTGGTGGTTATTTTATCTTTATAGGGCGGGTGGAAACAAGCGGAGTTTTCTTTCCCCTCCTGTTCGCGCGCGGCGTGATGCTCGTGGTTGCTTTGCTTTTCCTGGTCTTTAAACGGCTGCCATTTCCATCAATACGGAAAAATCCTGTGGCCTTGCTTGCCGGTCTGCTTGACTCCACAGGAAACGTCTTTTTTTTGCTCGCAAAAAATCTATCGAGGCTGGATTATGCGGTGATCGTTTCCAGCCTTTACCCCGCGATTACAGTGATCCTGGCGTCCATCTTGTTTAAGGAAAAGGTCAGTCTGTGGCAAAAAGCAGGAGTTGCCGCCTGCCTGTGCGCCATCATTTTGATTTCGCTCTAAATTCCACCGATTTGAGCAAATTACACGTAGAACAATACTGCCAAAACGCCACTAACCAATAAACTGGTCAGATTAGAACGGTTGATGGAGCTGTCGATTAGCATCATTACTCCCCGGACAGCTGTGATGGTGATGAAAGTGGTCGCAAGGGATTTATACACCTGGGGTATCGGGAATAGGATTGCAGCAAGCCCAAGCCCAATCAATGTGCCGCCCATCACCGCGCGTAATTCTATTTTTCCCCGCGGGTTGGCGGGGTCAAGTTCGGTAAAACTTTTTACCAATTTTGGTTGAAGTAACAGCAAAGCGCCAAGCAGAATCGTAATTGTACTTCCGAGTAACTTTAATCCCATTTGTAAAGTCATTTTTTCGCCCTTTTTTTCAAATTATGCTGATATAGCCGGTTGCAGTGTTCCTTCTCTAACAACCTTATAAAAACAGGAAGGCAGACAAGATGAGTTCGTACGTGATCGTCTGAAAGATGGATTTAGAGAAAGATCTGCTGATCACCATCGACACAGCGCGGACAAGGCTGCTTGTAATGTAAACAATTGCAATCGTTCTGTACACTTCCGGAACCGGAAACGCCAGACCTGCGATGCCCAATCCAAGGTAAAGTCCTCCCCAAATTGACCGAACCTCGGTTTTTGCCCGCGGTGATGTTGGAGCGACAAGCGTCGCGTTCTTAATCCATGCAGGCTTTAACGTAGGAAAAAATCCGTTTTTTAAAGTAATTACAACCGCATAGATGTGAAACAAGTTAACAAGGTTCAAAGCCCCTCCATGTCAGACCGACCTTAGGTAAACCTCGGTGTTTTGAAAACCTAAAAAATATATGTTCTGTTGATTACTTTTACATAGCAATATGAGTTCTTGATTAAACAAAACTCTAATCAATTTCTTATATAAACTACTTGAAATTTGGTATTAATAAGAGTATTATTATCTTAATTATGATATTAAAATAAACCTGAAGGGAATACCGATGAACAAGCTTTACGAATTACCCGCTTTAAAATTTTCTTTCAATGCCCTTGAGCCTGCGATCGATGCGCGTACGATGGAAATCCATCACGACAAACATCATGGAGCATATGTAAATAATCTAAACAAAGCCCTTGAATCCGCTCCCGAGCTTTTTGGTCAGCCGATCGAGCAGCTTCTACGTGAGATCAACAAGGTTCCGGAATCGATACGGACCGCTGTCCGCAATAACGGCGGCGGGCACGCCAACCATTCCCTCTTCTGGGAAGTGCTGACCCCTGGAGGGAAAAAAGCCCCGTCAGGAGCGTTACTCTCAGAACTGGAAAAAACATTTGGCTCTTTCGATGGATTCCAGGAGAAATTCACGGCTGCAGCTACCACCAGGTTTGGCTCCGGCTGGGCATGGCTGGTTGTGGATAGCCAGAAGAATCTCCAAGTGTATTCCACCGCCAACCAGGACAGCCCGTTCATGGATGGCCATTCACCGATCCTCGGATTGGATGTTTGGGAACACGCTTACTACCTTAACTACCAGAACCGCCGCGCTGATTACATCAAAGCTTTCTGGTCGCTCGTAAACTGGACTTACGTTGAACAGGAGTACGCAAAATACAGGTAAGACATTGAGTCACCTTACGCCATCGGTCCGGCAGCCCTTCGCTCCCAAACCGGTCTCGCCTTATCAGTGGGAAATCGGCAGACCAAAAGAAACACAACCAGCGAAACTCAACGACCGGTGATAAGGAAACCCAATTGGTTCCTCCCCCGCCCTCGCGGGGGATTTTCTTTAACAACAAACCGCCAGGGAGTTCCCTGGCGGTAATTCTATCTAGCCTATTGATAGATTAATTGGTTACGACGATCGATGCCTCCATGCTCGGATGCATGGCACAGTGATACGAAAAAGTTCCAGCCTGTGTAAAAGTGAAACTGTATGTATCTCCGGTTGCCATCTCACCTGACTCGAACAACCCGGTATCACTGGTCACCGTATGAGTTACCGAGTCCTGGTTGATCCATTTGACCGTTGTGCCAACTTTAACAGTCAACGTTGCGGGGGTATAGGCAAACCCTTTAATCGTCACTTCCGGGGCAGCGGCGGAACTTTCAGACCCGGTGGAGGAAGCCTGGGTTGAGGATGCCGGCGCATAGCTTTGCATTGTAGGCGCCACTTTGCCCGAACAAGCAGCTAATAATCCTAAAACCACCGCTAATGCCAATACCTGAAAAATCCTGTTTGATTTTTTCATTTATCTCCTTATCTTTACCTTATTAATAATTATCACCAATAAGATATAAATTGTATTAATTGTTTGTCAGAATATCCAAATTCTCCAAACTGGAATTACCATCGTAAATCACCTGACCAAAAAAGTTTATTTTGCATTAAAATAGGAAGACCTAATCCTCCTCGCAGGAGTTTTTTGTATGCTTCTTTCCTACATTCCCTTGTTCGTGCTGTTAGTGCTTGCCGTGATTGTCGCCGGTGTTGTGCTCATCTTCGGGCGCTTCTTTGGCCCAAGGCACCCCAACGCCAAAAAGGGACAATCCTACGAATCCGGTATGATCCCATACGGCCCAGGCACTCGTCAGATGTCAGTCAAGTATTACCTTGTGGCAGTCCTATTTATCCTCTTCGACGTTGAGGTCATCTTTTTCCTTCCATGGGCGGTAGCCTTCAAGTCAATGGGTTTGTTCACCCTGGTGGAAATGCTGATCTTCATCGCCATCTTAATGGTTGCCTTCATTTACATATGGAAGAAGGGAGCATTGGAATGGGAATAGACCAGAAAACTGGCGAATTGGGCGTGGTAACCACTAACCTTGAAAAGATGGTCAATTGGTCGCGCACCAATTCGATGTGGCCAATGCTGTTTGGGCTTGCCTGCTGCGCCATTGAAATGATGGGTGCCCAGGCTTCCAGTTATGATATGAGCCGCTTCGGTATGGAACTGATGCGCGCCAGCCCGCGCCAATCTGACCTGATGATCGTAGCCGGGCGTGTTTCTCAAAAAATGGCGCCAGTGCTGCGCAACCTGTACGACATGATGCCCGAACCCAAATGGGTTATAGCTCTTGGCGATTGCGCCGCCTGCGGCGGTGTGTTCAACAATTACGCTGTTGTGCAGGGCGTTGATGAGATCGTGCCGGTCGATGTGTATGTCTCTGGCTGCCCGCCGCGCCCCGAAGGGTTGATCAATGGCGTGGTGCTTCTCCATAAAAAAGTTACCGGCGAAAAATTCGCCAAATGGAAATAAGGTGAGCCAATGAATGACTTCTTATCTCCTGCCGCCACCGCCCTGCAAAAGCAATTCAATGCGCAGGTTTCTGAATTCCGCGATGAGGTAACACTTACTTTTGCACCCGACCAGGTCATCCCTGCTGCAACCCTGCTGCGTGACGAGTTCGGTTTTGATATCCTTTCAGCTGAAACCGCGGTGGATTACTATCCGCAAACCTCTCCGCGTTTTCACATGGTATACATTTTCTATTCAACCACTACCCATCAATACATCAATTTCCGTGCCGCACTAAATGGAGACAATCCCGTCATCGCAACGCTGGAATCGGTTTATCCAAACGCCAACTGGCGCGAACGCGAGATCTGGGACCTGATGGGGATCAAGTTTGAAGGGCATTCCGACCTGCGCCGTATCGTCCTGCCGCCCAACTGGCAGGGGCATCCGCTGCGAAAAGATTACCCCCTGGGTTATGAAGAGGTGCAGCACACCTTCAATTTCGACGATATCGATCTTCGTAAGCCAAAGGGAGTGCGCCAGCCATGAGAGAGATCCAGGAATTCACCCTTGACGATCTTCGCCACCTGGTGAGCCCGCGCGCCATTTCAGGTGAAACGATGGTGCTCAACATGGGTCCGCAGCACCCTAGCACTCATGGGGTTTTACGCCTCATCGTTGAACTGGATGGTGAGATCGTTGTCAATGTAATCCCCGATATCGGTTATCTGCATACCGGCATCGAAAAGAACATGGAAGCAAAGACCTATCAAAAAGCCGAGGTGATGACCGACCGCATCGATTATATGTACACCATGGGCAACAACCTGGTGTACTGCCTGGCAGTTGAAAAATTAACCGGGCTCAAATCTCCTCCGCGTGCAGATGCCATTCGCGTCATTCTTGCGGAACTATCCCGCCTGCAGTCACATCTGTTGTGGATTGGTACCTCTGCGCTTGACCTGGCAGCCATGTCCGTTTTTCTCTATGCCATGCGCGAACGGGAACAGGTGCTCGATATCTTCGAGTTGTGCTCCGGTCAGCGTATGATGACCACTTACATTCGCCCCGGCGGTCTCTGGCGGGATGTCCCTGCGGAATTCGAAAGCGCTGTCCGCGCACTCGTCAACATCATGCCCAAACGCATTGACGAGTACGAATCCTTGCTTACCAAGAACCCGCTTTTCCTCGACCGCACGCGCGGCATCGGCAAGATAGACACCAAAACCTGCCTGAAAATGGGTGTAACTGGCCCGACCCTTCGGGCTACCGGTATGCCATTCGATTATCGTAAAGCCAACCCGTATTGCGGCTTCGAGCAATATGATTTCGAAATTCCCACCCAGACCAGTGGAGATATTTACGGGCGCTACCTGGTCAGAGTGGCAGAAATGCGCCAATCGGTGCGCATCATCGAACAGGCACTGAACAAGCTGCCTTATGGCCCGGTGCGGGACAACAACCGTAAATTTGTCCCACCTCCCCGCTCCGAGATCGGTGTGAGTATGGAAGCCCTCATTCACCATTTCAAGCTTTGGACCGAAGGCTTTACTCCGCCAGTCGGCTCCGTGTACACAGCCGTTGAATCCCCGCGGGGAGAGATGGGTGTATTCCTTGAATCGGATGGCAGCCCCAAGCCATACCGGATTCATTACCGCACTCCCTCAGTCGTGCTGCTTCAAGCGCTGCCACTTATGGCCAAAGGTCATTTTGTGGCTGACCTGGTGGGGATCATTGGAAGTATCGATATTGTCCTGGGAGATACCGACCGATGAGCCTAATCAAGAAATATCCAAGCGAAATTGAACATATCCTGGCAAAATACCCGCCGGATCAAAAGCAGTCGTCTGTAATGCCTTTGCTGCATTTGGCACAGAAAGAGAAAGGGTTTATCGCGCGGGCTGAGATTGAAGAAATCGCCGGTATTACCGGTCTTTCAACCACAGAGATCGACTCAGTCATCGGTTTTTACACCCTATTCCACGACAGCCCCGGCGGCAAGATTCGCATACAGGTTTGCACAGATGTTGCCTGTGATCTACGCGGCGCGAAGCAGTACCTGCAGGAAATCTGCCGGTCGCTGAACATTAAACCCGGTGAGACCACAGCCGACGGCATGGTGGAAATCGAAGAAGTCAAATGCCTGGCTGCCTGTGATCGTGCGCCCATGTTCCAGTCGCAGATCGGGGATGAGTTGGAATACCACGAAAACCAGACGCCGGAGAAAACCCTGGATTGGATCAAATCCATGACCACCAGCCTGGCCAAGACTGGTGAAGGAGGCAGCCATGAGTGAGTTGATCCTCCTGCGCCACCGAGAAATCCAGGGTCTCAACCAGTTGAAAACTTACATCGCCAACGGTGGTTTCGAAACCTGGAAAAAAGTGGTAACAGGTAAAAAGCCTGACGAGGTCGTTACTGAAGTAAAGAACTCCGGACTGCGGGGACGCGGCGGAGCAGGGTTCCCGACGGGCGTCAAATGGTCATTCCTGCCCAAAAATATCTGGCCGCATTACGTGGTTTGCAACGCGGATGAATCAGAGCCCGGCACCTATAAAGACCGCGAATTGCTCGAATTCAATCCCTACCAGGTGCTGGAAGGGGTGATGATCGCTTCGTTTGCGGTAGAAGCCCACGACGCTTACATTTACTTCCGGGGAGAATTCGCCGAACTTGAACGCAAGATTGACGAACGCATCGATGAGCTAACATCCAAGGGATTCCTCGGGGACAACCTTTTCGGCACCGGATATTCGCTGCGCATTCACACCCACCTGGGCGCCGGAGCCTATATCTGCGGTGAAGAAACCGCCCTCCTCGAATCCATCGAGGGACGCATGGGGCAGCCGCGCCTGCGCCCGCCATTCCCGGCGTTATCCGGATTGTTTGGCAAGCCAACTGTAATCAATAACATAGAAACCCTAACCAACCTGCCCTACATCATGGAAAAAGGGTTTGCAGAATTCCGCTGCAATGGCACCGAAAAGAGCCCCGGCACCAAGATCTTCTCGCTCTCCGGGCGGGTGAAAAACCCCGGCAATTATGAGCTTCCACTGGGAACCACCTTCCGCGAATTGATCTTCACCCATGGCGGTGGCATCCTCAATGACGCCAGGATTAAAGCCATCATGCCTGCTGGTGCATCCTCCACGCTAATCCCTGCCACTGAGGAGATGCTTGACCTGCCGATGGAATATGAATCAACCAGCGCTATTGGCGCACCACTCGGCTCAGCATCGGTGATCGTCCTCGACGAAACCGTGAACATCAGCCGCCTGGTGAACAACACGGTGCACTTTTTCAAGCACGAATCCTGCGGCAAATGCACTCCCTGCCGCGAGGGCACATACTGGATGAGCCATATTACCGACCGCTTCGAATCTGGAAAAGCCAGCCGGGAAGATATCGACCTGCTGCAGGCGGTCGCCAGCCAGATGCAAAACAAGTGCTTCTGCGCCCTTGGCGAGTTTTCCATCATGGGCGTGCTTTCCGGCATCAAACATTTCCGAGCTGATTTTGAAGCTCGCCTGGAGAAATGACGGGATGGAAAAACAAATCACACTCAAAATTGACGGGCGTCCCGTGTGTGTTCCTGAAGGAACGCTGATCGTGGACGCTGCCAAACAGGCCGGTATCATCATCCCGGTATTCTGCCATCACCCCAAGCTGGAACCGGAAGGTATGTGCCGCATGTGCCTGGTGGACATCGGGCGACCGCAGATCGACCGCGCCACCGGTGCTCCCGTTTTGAACGAGGACGGTACCCCCAGGATTGCTTTTAGCCCAAAACTCGAGACCGCTTGCACCACGCCGGTCTCAGAGGGTATGGTGGTCTGGGGCGCATCCGAAAAAGTGCTGGCTGCCCGCAAGGACGTGCTGGAATTCCTGCTTACGTCGCACCCTCTGGATTGCCCCGTTTGCGACAAGGGCGGTGAACGCCCCCTTCAGAATCAAACCATGCAGTTTGGTCCCTCCACCAGCCGGTTCATCCTTGATGAAAAAAACCACAATGAAAAACATCTCCCGCTGGGAGAGCTGATCTTCCTCGACCGCGAACGCTGCATTCAATGCGGGCGCTGCGTACGCTTCCAGGAACAGGTGGTGGATGATGCGGTCATTGGTTTTTACAACCGCGGACGCAGTATGGAGATCAACACCCTCACCGAACCGGGATTTGACTCCATTTTCTCCGGCAACACCACGGATATCTGCCCTGTCGGAGCGCTTACCACCAGTGATTTTCACTTTGGCGCGCGCCCCTGGGAATTAACACACAAACCTTCTGTTTGTTCACAGTGCCCGGTTGGCTGCAACCTCAATTATGATGTCCGCCGCGAAGCGAAAAGCGGCGGCAAGACCGTGATCAAACGCGTGATGCCACGCCAAAACGAAGAAGTGAACGAAATCTGGTTATGCGACAAAGGACGCTTTACTTACACCTACGCTGAATCACCGGAACGCCTGAAACAACCCTTGCTGCGCAAGGATGGCGAGCTCGTTCCTGTTTCTTGGGAAGAAGCCCTTGCAGCTGCCTCTGAGAAAATCAAAGCTGCTGGTAACAACATGGTTACCCTGGTATCTGGTCGCCTTAGCAATGAAGACTTGTTTGCTGCCCGGACGCTTGCCCACGTCACAAACAGCAAAGTGGTTCATTACGCCCACATGAGCGGTGGAGAATGGGTTACCCGTGTCGGTATGAGCGCTGGTTCCAACCTGGCTGAGCTCAAACAGGGGTCTGTGATCCTTGTAATCGGCAGCGACCTGCACCAGGAAGCCCCATTATGGTGGCTGCGCGTGAAACAGGCAGCCGAGCGCGGCGCGACCCTGATCGTTGCCAATGGTCGCAAAACCCGTCTTGATAAATTCGCAGCTATCAGGCGAAATTATGCTTTTGGACAGGAATTGGAGACCCTGCGGTCATTATTCACCACCGACAGCGAGACTGTCAAAATCCTCACTGAAGCAGAAAACCTGGTTATTTTCTTTGGCAGCGACGGCATGGGGCTGGAACAGACGAGCACCCTGGCGGAAAGCTGCGCGGAGTATCTTGTCAAAACCAGCCATTTCGGACGCGCGAACAACGGGCTCATCCCCGTCTGGCAAAAAGCCAATGACCAGGGTGCTGCTGAACTGGGGATCCACCCGGATGCAGCACTTGCTGAAACACTCAACAACGCCATGGGTGTCTACCTGGTCGGCGCCGATCCTGTCGGCGATGACCCGCAGCTCAAAGACTCCCTCCAGCGCGCTGCTTTCGTTATCGTGCAGGAGTTGTTCCTGACCGAAACTGCGAAACTTGCAGACGTGGTCTTCCCTGCACAGGCGGCTGTGGAACGCTCCGGTACTTACATCTCTGGCGAACGCCGTGCCCAGGTTTTTAGCGCCGCAGTTCCCCCCCTCGAGGGCACCCGGGCAGATCACTCCATTACCTCCGCATTGATCGCTGCCCTCGGACAACCTGTCCTGCCGGAGTCGGACAAGGAACTATTCAACGCCGCCTTCCCGACTATGGACTATGCCAGCCTGCTTCAAACACATGAGCAGTGGCCCTTGATTGGCGACGCTGATGCCTACTATGGAGGAACAGGGTCCAAGAATACCTTCGGGGCGGGAGTTCACCTGCCGCTGGTCACTGGCGGCGAGATGCCTGCGCCCACGCCAATACCCGAAAAGATCGAATTGGAAAAAACACAATCCCTGGCGGTGCCCGTGACGGTTTTGTACGATCACGGTCAATTGTTGGCGCATACCCCAATCCTTCAACAGCGAGCTGTTCCTGCCGGAATCAGCATTCACTCTGCGCTGGCTGAAAAACTTGGCATTACCAGCGGCGATACGCTTAAGCTCAAACTGGGCGGTGAAGTATTTTCTTCAAAAGTAATGATCAATCCTGAGCAATCGGAAGGAGTACTGCTGCTCGTTCGCAGTACTGGGCTTCCTGCGGCCCGGCCAGCTGCCGTTGAGCTCCTTATCACTGAACCCGCGAAAGAGGGAGGTGCGCAATGACCCTCTGGCTTGTCGTTGAATGGGTTGTAAAGAGCCTGATCATCATCCTCGGGATGACTTTAGGCTTCGCATATGTGACCCTATATGAACGTAAAGTGCTCGCGCGCATGCAGGTTCGCATCGGACCAAACCGTGCCGGTCCCGGCGGCATCCTGCAACCCATTGCGGATGCTCTGAAATTGATCATGAAGGAAGAGATCACTCCGTTAAATGCTGATAAACTCCTCTTCACCCTTGCCCCGGTCATCACTGTGATCCCAGCGTTGATTATCACCGGAGTCGTCCCCTGGGGTCCTCCGCTCACCCTTTTTGGCAATGAATTCAGCCTGGGTCTCACGGACATCAATGTCGGCGTTTTGTACATCCTTACAGTCACCTCCATTTCCATTTATGGGATAACGCTGGCAGGCTGGTCTTCCAATAACAAGTACGCCACGCTTGGCGGGCTGCGAGCCACAGCGCAGATGATCAGTTACGAACTGGCGCTAGGTCTCTCCTTCCTAGGACCCATCATGATCGCAGGTTCAATGAGCCTGGTCGACATTGTCAATGCACAAAAGAACGTATGGTTCATCGTCCTGCAGCCAGTTGGCGCGATCATCTACTTTATCGCTGTCATCGCTGAGATCAACCGCGCGCCTTTTGATATGCCGGAAGCCGAACAGGAATTAACGGCCGGTTACCACGTCGAGTATTCTGGGATGAAGTTCGCGTTGTACCTCATGGCAGAGTACATCAAGATGATCGCCATCAGCATGATTGGCGCTACCATGTACCTGGGCGGGTTCCAGGGGCCGTTTGTGAGCCAATATCCCTGGCTTGGGCCGCTCTATCTGTTCATCAAGGTGGTCATCCTTTTGTTTATTCTTATTTGGATCCGCGCCACATTACCGCGAATTCGATATGACCGGCTGATGGCGTTTGGCTGGAAGATCCTTTTCCCCATCGCACTGCTGAATGTGGTTGTTACCGCAGTTGTGATGAAACTGGTGGGAGGTTAAGATGCTGCGCGGATTACTCACCACGCTTAAATCACTGTTTACCAAGCCGGTTACCATCCAGTACCCGGAACAAAAACGCCCGGTACGCGCGCGTTTCCGCGGCCGCCACGAGCTGAAACGCTATGACAACGGTCTTGAAAAGTGCATCGGCTGCGCGTTATGTGCTGCTGCCTGCCCCTCAGATGCCATTTTTGTGGAAGCTGCCGAAAACACCGATGAGGAACGCTATTCACCCGGTGAACGCTATGCCAGCACCTACCAGATCAACATGCTGCGCTGCATTTTCTGCGGTTTTTGTGAGGATGCCTGCCCGACTGAAGCTATCGTGCTGGAAAAGGATTATGAGCTATCCTACACCGACCGTCTTTCAGCCATTTATGATAAAGCACGTTTACTGGTTCCGGTGCCGCCCGGCGGCAGCCCGACCCCGCAGAAAACAGAGCCCGGGGTATACACCCGCTCCGTTCCAGAAATGAAAGACCCAACGGATTAGGGAGTGACCATGACCGTTAATTTACTTATCTTCATTTTCCTGGCAGTGGTTGCCATCGCTGCCGCGGTGGGGTTGATCCTCAGCCGCAACCCGGTTTACTCAGCGTTGTACCTAATCGTCAATTTCCTGGCCGTTGGTGTCTTCTACCTGGTGCTCGGCGCCCCATTCATCGCACTAGCCCAGATCACAGTCTACGCTGGCGCCATCATGGTGTTGTTCCTTTTCGTCATCATGCTGCTCGGTGCTGCCAAACCCAAAGAAGTCGACCCATTCAAGTGGCAGCGTCCGTTGGCGCTTGTCCTTCTGGCAGCTGTGCTGTTGGAGGGGCTGTATGCCATCCTCACACGCGTCGCACTCACCCTTACCGCCGTTCCACCGGATCCTTCCCTGGCTGATCCAAAAACGCTGGCAATGGTGCTTTATAGCAAGTATTCACTGCCCTTTGAGATCACCTCCATCATTCTGCTTGTCGCAGCCATTGGGGCAGTTGTTCTCACCAAGAAAACCACCAGAGAGGAGGGAAAGTAAGATGATCCCCATCGCTTTTCCAATCGGACTGGCTGTTGTTTTATTTTGCCTGGGTATTCTTGGCGTGATCCTGCGTAAGAATGCCATCGTCATCTTCATGTCCCTTGAATTGATGTTCAATGCTGCCAACCTGCTCTTTATTACCTTTGCCAACCAGTTTCAGCAGGTAGACGGGCAAATTTTCGTCATTTTCGTCATGGTCACTGCCGCAGCTGAAGTTGCTGTGGGGCTTGCCATGATCGTCACCATCTTCCGCGGCAAGCACAGCGTGGATATTGACCAGCTTACCAATCTCAAGGGATAACCGGGAGGACTATGGAAAATTCTCTGCTCTTCAACCTGGTTCCCTGGGTGGTTTTCCTACCGCTCATTGGGCTGGTCATCAACCTGCTAATCGGCAAAAAACTTGGCGAGGTCTTCAGTGGGACGATTGCCAGCCTGGCTACTGGTCTTGCTTTTGTGGTGTCCTTCCTGCTCGCCGTTGCCTTAAACACGCACACGGAAGGCACTACCATTACCCTTGGTGACTGGATCACCATTGGGGATTTCACCACCCGCTGGGCATTCCGCGTGGATACTCTTTCAGTGGTGATGATGCTGGTGGTTTCAGGTGTAGGAATGCTCATCCATATCTATTCCATCGGCTACATGCACAATGATGTCCGCCATAACGGGGATACCGGTCGTTTTACCCGCTTTTTTGTATTTCTAAATCTCTTCATCGCAGCCATGATGATTCTCGTCAGCGCGGATAATTTCCTGATGATGTTCGTCGGCTGGGAAGGTGTGGGGCTGTGCTCTTACCTGCTCATCGGATTTTGGTTCGAAAAAGGCAAGGACGGCATCGGCAACGCCATCGCCGCTAAAAAAGCCTTCATTACCAACCGTGTGGGTGATTTTGGTCTGCTCATTGCCATGTTCCTAATTTTTTCCAATTTCGGCACCCTGCAGTTTGACCAGGTGTTTGCGCAAGCCGGAGCAGTGGCAGCCGCCAAACCCGGTGTGATGCTGCTCATCACGCTGTTCATGCTGCTTGGTGTCACGGGTAAATCCGCGCAGCTTCCGCTCTTCGTGTGGCTGCCCGATGCCATGGCTGGCCCAACGCCAGTATCCGCGCTCATCCATGCCGCCACCATGGTCACCGCCGGTGTTTACCTGGTTGCCCGCAGTGCCGCATTTTACGCACTCGTCCCCACCGCACAAACCGCGGTCACCTGGGTTGGCGCGGCGACAGCGCTCTTTGCCGCCACCATCGCAGTTGGGCAGTATGACATCAAAAAAGTGCTTGCCTATTCCACCATCAGCCAGCTTGGTTTCATGGTCGCCGCGGTGGGTATGGGCGCCACTGTAGCCGGTATGTTCCACTTGGTCACCCATGCCTTCTTTAAGGGGCTGCTCTTCCTGGCAGCGGGGTCGGTCATCCAGGGGATGGAACGCGGAATGCATCATGGTACTCAGCATGACCACGAAACTGACCCCCAGGACATGCGCCAGATGGGCGGGCTGCGCCAGCGCATGCCGCTGACTTTTTGGGTTTACCTGGCTGGAGCGCTTGCTCTCACCGGAATCGCGCCGCTGGCTGGATTCTTCTCAAAGGACGAAATCCTGTTATCTGCCTGGCAAACCCGACCGGCTGTGTTCGCAGTGCTGGCGGTTGCAGCCTTGCTGACGGCGTTCTACATGGGACGCCAACTGATCATGGTGTTTTTCGGCAAGCCGCAAACCAAGGCGGCCGAACATGCCTCTGAGAGCCCGTTGGTCGTCACCCTGCCGCTGGTGGTGCTTGCCGCCTTGTCCATTCTTGGCGGTCTGCTCAACTTCCCTGGGTGGCACACACTGGAAACATGGCTGTCTCACACGCTGGGTGAAGGAGAACCTGCTCATTTCAACTGGCTGGTAGCTGGAATTTCCACTCTGCTTGCCCTGTTGGGGCTGGGAATTGCCTGGCTGGTGTATGCCCGCAAGGGTGAATCAAGGCAGACTGACCCGCTTAGAAAACCACTCGGACCAGTCTTCACCGGCATGGAACGCAAATGGTGGGTAGACGAGTTCTACCAGGCAATCCTCCTTGACCCGTACAAGTCCTTTGCACAGTTCATAGCAGACAAGGTAGACCTGGGCATCATTGATCGCATCGGCGGGGGACTGGCTGCCGGTACCCGCGTCCTCGCTGAGGGTATTCGGAAATTCCAGAATGGTTACATCCGTTCTTATGCCCTGTGGATGCTGTTGGGACTGGCGGTCATCATGACTTATATTTTCTTCAAATAAAGGAGAACCGATGACACTTAATCTCCTTCTCCTGGTCACCTTCTTCCCGCTCGTCGGGGTTCTCATCGTCCTGCTGCTTAAACCCACATGGAAGAATGCGCTGCGCTGGACTGCCCTGGCAACAACTTTGATCACCTTTGGATTATCCATCTGGATGCTCAGCCAGTTCAATTCAAGCAGCGGCGAAATGCAGATGGAATTTGCGCTGCCCTGGTTCAACCTGGGCGGGAATCCCATCGGTGTTCATTTTGGGGTCGATGGCATCAGCATCCTGATGGTGCTGCTTACCACCTTCCTTACCCCTCTCGCTATCCTTTCCGCCTGGAATGCGGTTTCAGAGAAGGTCAAGGGATTCATGGCTTTCTTCCTGCTGCTGGAAGCAGGCTTGCTGGGTGTTTTCCTCTCCCTGGATATGGTATTGTTCTACGTTTTCTGGGAGTTCACTCTTATCCCGATGTACTTCCTAATTGGGTTGTGGGGTGGTGAAAAGCGCGTTTATGCCGCATTGAAATTCTTCCTGTACACCTTCGCAGGCTCAATTTTTATGCTCGCCGGTATCCTTTGGATCGGTCTGCAATATGGCTCCTTTGACCTGACCACACTGGCTGGCTCGGGACTCATCCCCGCCTCTGCCCAACTGTGGCTCTTTGCTGCCTTCGGCATCGCATTCGCCATCAAGGTGCCAATGTTCCCGCTGCATTCCTGGCTACCTGACGCCCATACCGAAGCTCCTACCGCCGGCTCTGTGATTCTGGCAGGGGTGCTCCTCAAGATGGGCGCGTACGGTTTCCTGCGCTTCAACCTGCCGCTGTTCCCCAATGCCTCAGTGCAGCTTGCACCGTGGATGGCAGGGCTGGCAGTGATCGGCATCCTTTATGGTGCTGCCGTGGCTTATCGTCAGAAGGATGTCAAACGCCTGGTGGCGTATTCTTCGATCAGCCATCTTGGTTTTGTTATGCTGGGTATCTTTGCCCTCAACCTGCAGGGTATGGAAGGCGCGATCTTGCAAATGGTTAACCATGGTCTCTCCACCGGCGCGCTTTTCCTGATCGTTGGCTTGCTTTACGAGCGCCGCCACACCCGCTTGCTCGAAAATTTTGGTGGGTTGTGGAAAATTCTTCCAGTGATGGGCGGGTTGGCACTCGTTACAACTCTTTCTTCGGTCGGATTGCCTGGATTGAACGGATTTGTCGGTGAGTTCACCATCCTTTTAGGGGCGTTCAAATCAACCGTCCTGGCATCTCCATGGTTTGCCGGGGTGGCTACCCTTGGCGTCATCCTGGCTGCGGTCTACCTGTTCCATATGTTCCAGAAGTTATTCCTGGGTCCGGTCATCCACGAGGAGAATAACAAACTCAAGGACGTTTCTATCCGCGAGGTCCTGGTGCTGTCGCCCATCCTGATAATGGCTTTCTGGATCGGTATTTATCCCAAACCCTTCTTTATGCTCATGAGTCCCGCGGTAGAAAAACTGGTTGCATTGGTTCAATCCGCTGCCGGACTGGTTCACTAGGAGAGAGGTGAATTGATGACCATTTCTGATCTTTACTCCATCCTCCCCGTACTCGTCCTGTTGGTGTGGGCGCTCTTTTTACTGCTTTCAGACCTGTGGCTTTCCAAACACGCTCCTGCCTGGACACCGATCCTGGCAGTCGTTGGTTTGTTATTGGCGCTGGGGGCTTCGCTTTTCCTGGCCGGAAAAACCATGACCGGATTTGGCGGTTTTGTACTGGTGGATGGCTTCAGTAACTTCCTTCAACCGCTGTTTGCTATCACTGGTCTTCTCGCCATCGGGCTGGCATTTGATTATCTGAAACGCCTGCAAATCCATCACGGTGAGTATTATCCGCTTATCCTCCTCAGTATCAGCGGTATGATGCTGATGGCGACCGCGGGTGACCTGCTGATGGTTTTCCTCTCGCTAGAACTACTTTCCATTCCGCTTTACATTATGGCCAGCATGGCTGCGCCAAGGCTTGAGTCGGAAGAATCAGGTCTGAAATACTTCCTGCTCGGCACCTTTGCTTCCGGGTTCCTCCTTTTTGGCATCGCCATGGTCTATGGCGCTACTACTTCCACCAATTTATCCGCGATTGTCGCCACGGTGAAAGCCGGCACGTATGACCCGACGTTAATGATCGTTGGCTCAGTCCTGGTGTTGATCGGTTTAGGGTTCAAAGTGGCCGCGGTTCCATTCCAATCCTGGACTCCGGATGTATACCAGGGAGCCCCCTCGCCGGTTTCGGCTTTTATGACCGTAGGCGTCAAGGCTGCCGGATTTGCTGCCCTGCTGCGCGTTTTTTCGCTCATCTTCAGCCAGTTATCCGGTACGCTCACCCCGGTATTCTGGGTGGTGGCTGCCCTGACGATGATCGTTGGTAACGTGGTAGCCGTCGCACAAACCAACCTCAAACGCATGCTGGCTTACTCCAGCATCGCCCACGCGGGTTACCTGTTGATGGCATTCGTTCCTTTTGGAGACGCAGCCGTCCGACAGAATTCGATCGCTGCCGCGCTATTTTACCTGCTGGCGTACGGACTTGCCTCGCTTGGCGCATGGGCTGTTTTGATCGGTCTTGAGGGAGAAAAATACAGCGGCAACACGTTGGATGACCTGGCGGGTCTCGGTAAGAAATCCCCGCTAACCGCAGCGCTGATGACCATTTTTATGCTTTCTTTCACTGGCATTCCATTAACCATCGGATTTTGGGGAAAGTTCTATCTCTTCCGTACTGCCATCGAAGGCGGCTTCATTGGCCTGGCAGTGATCGGCCTGCTGACCTCGCTGGTTTCTGCGTTCTACTATCTGCGTGTTGTTGTGAAAATGTACTTCACAGATGGAGACGCCAATTTCCATTGGAATTACTGGGTGTCAGCGGTGGCATTATTCTGCGGTCTTGCAGTGCTGGTCTTCAGTTTTGTGCCTGGTTGGTTCTTTGAGATGGCTGGAAAAGCCATAATGGTTGGCGGATAATCTTCTTTCTTATAAACAATACTGTAGGGGTGGTTCATGAACCACCCCTACAATGTTAATTTGCTCCCAAAAAATCGAGTAATCCCGATTATTTCTTCAAAACAACCAATGCATTGTAAGCGTTCTTGACCTTGTTGGTATAGATGATCCACATAACGAGAAAAGCAACTGTGGATACGCCGAAAGTAACCGGTGACCCATACAGGCAGACGAGCATCCAGGTGACAAAATCGAGATTGATGCGGTCAACCGTCAGGCTGGCTTTATCCAGAGCATCATTCAATTCCTTGGCTAACCCGCGGAATTCTGGGAAGTACCAATAGAAATTCCAACCAGGGATGAAACCGAATGCTACCATTTTATCCGGATGCCCGCGAACGCCTTCGTGCTGCATGAGTTTCCAGGATTTGTAGATGATGATGAAGAACAATACAAAGGCAACAGGAAGTCCGATACCTATGATGATGCCAATCAAACTGATCCAGTACCACATGAAGAGTTTCTTCATCTTGGCAACTTCAGGATCTTCCGGTACGTATGGTGCTGCATAGGCTGCGGGTACCATGGGTGGTGGTGGAACTGCAGCACCTCCCATGAGAGAGGCAAGTGGGGTCTGTGCGATTGGTGCCCATCCTGGCATGCCATTGGTCCACAGCATGGTGGTTTGGTTGATAACACCACTCGCAACCAGTTTCTTGATCTCTTTTTCATCGACTGGTCCGACCTGTTGATTATTGAGCGTGTAATACCACATTTTTTCTCCTTTTTCGCAAATAATAAAATGCTGATTTAAGTATTATATGACATTTCCAATCATATTAATCTTAAATCAATTCGTTTCCTTAATTATACGATTTTTACCTCAGATAGTTTCATTTCAGGTCCAATTCGTACAACCAGTAGAGCACAGTTTCATCTTTATAATATTCTTCGCTCCAGTTTCCGTCTGGATACTCCTTCTCAACAAAGGCGCGATCTGCATCGTGGTTGGGCAGAAAAACGAAAAAGGCTTTGTCTGAGGTCGGAACCGGCAGGTCAGATTTCATCCAGTCTTCGACCAGGTCGGTATAACTGATCTGGGGGGCGAGGAAAGGTAGACTGCCAATGGAATCGAATCCCATCCCTGGATAACCAATGAAATAAAGGGGTGTGCCAGCCGGCTCCTTCTTCAACCGATTTGCCAGTTTTTGTGCCACCTCCCCATTGAATCCTGAAAAATCACTCGTAGGGGTGTATTCCAGGTAGTAAAAACGCGCATCGTCTGCTGCCATCAACAGGCTTGCCGAAATAACGGCAATACTGATCGCGCACGACCATTTTGGAAGACATTTAATCAACATTTGCGACAGCTGGTACAGCCCATAGCCTATCATTAACGCCAGCGCAGGTGTAGCAGCCACGTACCGCTGCGCAGCCGGGGCGCTTTCACTAAATCCAACCGCCAGTGCATTGGCACCCAGCCAAACCCAAAGCAGCTGACCGCGCTCATCCCTCGGGTGGAGTAAAGATAAAGCCAATCCGATCAAGAAAATGACTCCAGGCATCGCCCGCAGGATCGGTACGCCCGGTTCATACCAGGCGCGTGTTGGTACTTCAAAAAAGCCAAGAGTTCCCAGTTTTACCTGATTCAATATCAACAACAGCTTTGAACTGCCAGTAGTTTGGGCGGTGTAATTAAGCCAATCACCAAAAATTGAAACTCGGTTCATCGGCGCCAGGAATTCGTTCGGGAATTGTAACTGCTCAGCCAAGTTAAAAGTCATTAATGAAAGGTGTTAAAGGACACTTTTAATAAGAGGGAAAACAGCAGACAATAAAAGGGATGACACCCAACGATTTGAATTTACCCACAGAA
>Ga0172371_10004005_pt1 | contig 22553 bp, 29 predicted proteins | sample Lak12m_FD_114543 | JGI IMG/M metagenome (GOLD analysis project Ga0172371, IMG submission 114543) | Freshwater microbial communities from Kabuno Bay, South-Kivu, Congo - kab_022012_12m | ecosystem: Environmental > Aquatic > Freshwater > Lake | place: Democratic Republic of the Congo: South-Kivu...
CTGGGAGTATATTTCTGGACAAAAAAACAATAGATGCTGTAGTGAAAGAGCTTCAAAGAGGCTTGATAGAAGCAGATGTTAATGTAAAACTTGTCTTAGAACTCTCAAATAAAATAAAACAAACTGCTTTAGATGAAAGACTTAAAGGTTTAGACAAAAAAGAGCATGTAATCAAGCTCCTCCATGATGAATTAATTGCTATTTTAGGAGAAAGCAGAGAAGTTAAACTTCAGAAACATAATGTATTCTTGATGGTTGGGCTTTACGGTTCAGGAAAAACCACTACAATATCAAAATTAGCAGCATACTACGGTAAAAGAGGGCATAAAGTATGTGCAATAGGCTTAGATGTTCATAGACCAGCAGCCCCAGAGCAGTTAAAGCAGCTCTGCGATAAATTAAACGTTCATTGTTTCATAGACAAAGATGAGAAAAATCCAAGTAAAATCTGGAAAAAGTATGAATCAGAGCTAGAAAAATATGAATTAGCCATAGTAGACTCTGCAGGAAGAGACGCTCTAAGTGATGATTTAATAAAAGAGATAAAAGACATTTCAAAAATAACAAAACCAACCGAAACATTTCTAGTAATGCCTGCAGATATAGGACAAACGGCTAAGAAACAGGCGCAAGCATTCAAAGAAGCCTGCTCTATAACTGGAGTTATAATAACTAGAATGGACTCAACAGCAAAAGCGGGAGGAGCATTAACCGCATGCGCAGAAGTCAGGGCGCCCGTTATATTTATAGGAACCGGAGAGAAACCGCAGGATTTAGAAATATTCAATCCCGAATCATTCCTCTCAAGATTGCTAGGAATGGGTGATCTAAAGAGTTTGATGGAAAAAATCCATTCAGTGATGGATAAAGATAAAGTAGAGGAAGCACAAAAAAGGTTGGAGGAAGGCAAGTTCACTTTAGATGATTTCGCATCGCAATTAGACTCAATGGGGGAATTAGGTTCAATGGATAAAATAATGTCAATGATTCCAGGTTTAGGAAAAGTAAAAGACAAAATTCCCGAAGAAGCTATGGAAAAACAACAAGAAAAAGTCATACATTGGAAGTCAGCAATAAAGAGCATGACAAATGAAGAAAAAGAAAACCCAGAAATCCTGGAAAAGCAAACAACAAGAATTGCAAGAATAGCGAAAGGCTCGGGCACAACAACTTCAGATATAAGAATGCTCATTAAACAATATAAAATGTTGAATGAAATGATAAAATCTCAATCAACGATAGCAGAAAAAGGTCTAGACCAAAAAACAATGATGAAATTCGCCAAGAAATTCGGCAGGAAAATGAAGTTTTAGAACTTCATTTATAAAATCTAATATGACATCACACAAACTGCCAATAACAAGAGAACAAGCGGTAGGATTACTAAAGAATATGCCTCAAACAGAAGCAGACTTTAATCACTACCTAGAAAGCGAAGCAATAATGAAGAAAATAGCAGAAAAACTAGGCGAAAACCAAGAATATTGGGGCATGTTAGGATTATTGCATGATGTTGACTGGGCTTTAACAAGAGACAATGTTCAAGAGCACTGCATTAAATGTAAAGAAATCTTAAAAGAAAAAAGATTTGATGATGAATTTATAGAGATAGTTCAATCTCATGGCTATGGATTTGATCTTATACCTTCATTAAAAGAGAAAAAAAGAACAAAACCAATCGAGCATGCGCTAGCCGCATCAGAAACTTTAACGGGAATCATATATGCTTATGCATTAATGAGGGGAAAGAAAATCTCAGATATGGACGTTTCTGGATTAAAAAAGAAATTCAGAGATAAAAGATTCGCAGCAAACTGCAATAGAGAAATAATAATGGAATGCGAGAAAATCCCAATCGCATTAGATGAATTTCTCCAATTATCAATAGAAGCACTGAAAAGTATAAAAGATAAGATTGGCTTATTATAATATGACCTCAGAAAAAATAAAAAAACTAGTGATAGAAGAGTTCTCAGGAGAAAACGCACAAAGACTTTACAAAGAAAAAGCCCTTGAAGGAATCTGGAACTCAGAAAAAATAATTATCGATAAATATTTCAAGAAAAAAGGTAAAGTCTTGGATATAGGATGCGGAACAGGAAGAACAACAATTCCCCTATTCAAACAAGACTACAAAATAATAGGCATAGACTTAACTCCCAAAATGATTAGAACTGCCAAAGAAATAGCAAAAAGGCAAAAGCTAAAAATAGACTATAGAATAGGAGATGCAACCAACTTAAAATTCAAAGACAACTCATTTGACTACGTCTTCTTCTCAAATCAAGGACTAACACAGATTCCCGGAAAAGAAAACAGAACAAAAGCATTAAATGAAATGATAAGAGTCTTAAAACCTTCAGGAATATTATTCTTCACTGCCCATCCAAGAGTCTGGTTAAGCAATCGCTTTTTTTACTGGATAAAACAAGCATTTAGATTTTACATTCTAAAACCGTTAAGATTTAATATAAACGAATTAGACTTCGGAGACAGATTTTTTGATAGAGAAACAAGCTTACTCCATCGGAGAAAATGTGACTTACCAAGTCATCTTACTAAAAGATAACATCCCCATCGTAAACACTGCTCAAGTTTCAATATCAGATGCAGCAAGCAAAAAAGTATTCAACTTAAATATAATCCCAAATGAAGAACAATTCATCCAAATAGAAAGCGATTTTCCAAGCGGATATTGGAAGATAGAAGCTAATTATGGAGATAAGTCAGTAAAAAGGTTTTTTTCAGTTGGAGCAAGAGAAGAAGTTGAATTCAGCATTGAAAATGACAATCTCATAATAAGAAACGCCGGAAACACTAGATATACAAAAGAGGTTCAAATATTAATAGGTGACCAGGTAGTAAAACAAATGCAATCAATAGATGTTGGGAGCTTTAAACAAATCAAGCTTGTGGCCCCAAATGGTGAATATGATGTAGAAGTAACAGATGGCACCACTACAATGTCCAAAAAAAATGTATATCTTGCAGGAACAGGCAATGTTGTAGGAGTTATAGATAAAGAACTTCTTGAAAGCACCCCTGCTCTCGGCTCAGTAAGAGAATCCCCCGATTCAGGAGTATCCCAAAAAAACGCTACCCTGCCTATTATTTTCATTATCGGAGTCTTAGCCATATCTATTCTTCTAACAATTGAAAGAGTAATGAAAAGAAGAGTCTCAAAGAATTAATGAACATCGTGACTGTAAACAACGCCATCAATGTAAACTCTACGCTCTCTTTGTCCAGGATTGACATGTTCTGCATACCTTCCTCTAAATTGCTCACTATCGAGTTTCAACTCAGCAGTTGAAGGGGAGAATCCTTTAACCCTAACAAGATACTGCCTAGCCAAAGTATAAGCAACGTCAATATCTGGCGTGTTAGAAAGCACTGGAACCCAAAATTTACGATTCCTTAAAGTAAAACAAGCAGCGCGATTAGAATTGCTCTTTGCTCTTTCCTTAGCTGTTTTCAAATCTCTGCCTATAGCCCCAGCAACATCATTAACAATGGAATCCATTTCCTTATCAGGCCGTATCATAAAAGCGTTAGCCTCAATCTATTTAAATCGATTTCTATACTGGAACATATATAAAAATGCCAAACGTAATAGCTCAAGGCGCTGAAGCAGTTCTGACAAAGCAAGGAAATACCATAGTCAAAAACAGAGTAAAAAAAGCCTATAGGCTAAACATAATAGACAATAAGATAAGAAGGCAAAGAACAAAAAAAGAAGCAAGACTGCTTGAAAAAGCATCAAGATTAGTTCCAGTTCCGCAAATAATAAAAATTGACAAAAATAACAACAAGATAGTCCTAGAATATCTCTCAGGATTAAAACTATCAGAAAATCTTGACAAATTAAAGAATAACTTACAAGTATGTAGAGTAATCGGACAACAGATAGCAATTTTGCATGATAATAACATTATCCATGGCGATTTAACAACATCTAACATGATATATGCTCCTCTCAACAAAAATAAAAGAAGTAGTAGTAATGAAAAGGCTCTTCTTCCCTTAAGAGATAAAAATAGATTTAAGTTTAAAGTCTATTTCATCGATTTTGGTCTGGGTTTTGAGTCTAACAATGTTGAAGACAAAGCGGTAGACCTGCATTTAATTAAGCAGGCATTAGAAGCCAAACACTTTAAACGTTATGAAAAATACTGGAAAGCAATCTTAGAAAGCTACAAAACATCAAAACACTATAAAGAAACAATAAAAAGACTTGAAGCCGTAGAAAAACGAGGCAGATACAAACAAGCCTATTAATCTGATTTCAAGCTCTTGATTTTATCCTTCTTGACCTTAATCCTCTTCTTATCCTGCCTTCTAAATAATCTCTCGCCTCATTGAACATTCCAATATCGCCAACTGAAAGCTTTTCAACCTCCTGCAGTCCCGCAGCGTATATTCCCCAGCACCTTTCTACCCCCCTTGGAGCCGCCCCATTAACATCCAACCACCTTATTGGTCCAATTTTATTAACCCCAAACACGCATCCGGCATTATTACCTAAATTTGTAATCTGTCCTCCCATCTTCGGACGATAACAAAAAGCAACCCCTCTACCATGCACATATTCATTAGCATATAATAAATTCCCATGAAAAGAAAAAACAAACCCTGTTACTCTAGCATCCTCTCCCCTTGCTCTAACTACTTTTTCAACATTAACGAACATTAAAACAATTGAAAAACAATCTTTTAAAACATACCTATGGTCAAAGTTAAATAGCCCCTCCCGGATTCGAACCGGGGTCACGGGCGCCAAAGGCCCGTATCCTTGACCACTAGACTAAGGGGCTGTGATTTATCTAGGAGTTAAATGGTTTTAAAATCTTTGTTTTCAGAAGTTAAGCAAATACAAAATTTCTAGTGAACACTTCAGAATGGGAATTAATAGACTGAGCAATAAACGGTTCCAACCCATATCTTTCATAACCATAAGTAATTGCATCAGAATAAGTATCCATCAAATTAAAACTATCCCCTGCTCTTCCGACTGCATATTTGAGTCTGCCTCCTGCTTCAGCTAGTAGTCTAGGCAACTGCTCTTGAAGAGCTTTTAAATTTTGAACTAATTCGTTTGTAAGCGCCATCATACCTTGACACCAGAATCCTTAACATTCTTGGAATGCTGATCCATCTCTCCATTAAGAAGGCAATCCCAGCAAGGTTGAACAGTCCCATCCGCTTTCTGTATCCTTTTAGTGCCCTTGCATTTCTCGCATTTTCTTCCAATTTCCATAAATTATCTTAAAAAATAGACATTAAAAACATTTGTATACCACATTAAGCAGATAAACTAAGCAGTACAACTCCTAAGACAATGAATGCTATTGCACCAAGCTTAGGCAGCAGTTTAACATCTTTAACACCTAAGAATCTATGCCCTATTTTTTCAAGAACTAAAACCGCCAAAGGTTGCACCGAGGCTATAGCCGAAACAATCGTAGCGGGAAGCCCAATCATAGCAAAATACAATGTCATCCATGATAAAAAAGTCAGCGCCTCAGTAAAAAGAGCCCACTTGAAATTAACCATTTCTCTTCTAAATCCCTTCCTAACTTCTTTCTTGAATAAGCTAAAAGATATCACAAGCCCATCAACAATTAAGCTTACCGCAAATGCATTAATCATTGGCGCATTAGATACTGAAACTTTAATGAAAAATTCCTGCAAACCAGTGAAAACAATTATAGCTAATATTATGTAGAACGTCTTTTTCGAGCTAAACTTAATATGCCTATTAAACAATAACACTACCCCAATTAAAACAATGATTAATCCTATATACCCTTGTAATGGAATAACTTCTCTAAGAAAAACAAAAGCAAGCAAAGCGACTACTACCGGATAAAAATAAATAAATCCAACAAAATGCGAAACATCGCTTTCTTTCATTCCAGAATAATAAACATAAAGAACTAATCCTGAGCACAATCCAACCAAAGCAGGAAATGCCATATCAACCAAAGAAATACCTCCCCAATCAATGAATAAAGAAAGGATAATTCCATATATCATAACAGACAACCCCGCAAACAAAGGATACACTTTTATGTTTCTTACCCTCTTATCAACTATATGCTTATCAACAACATTCATAAATGCGTATAAGAATGGAGAAATAATTGCAGATAACAAATACAAATTCATAAAAGAAATTAACCAACTAGCCTAATAAATCTTATCTCTGTCTAAGACTACTAACCAAAGACTCATGAGTACGCCGAGCAGTGTTCTTCTGATATCCTATATGCAAACCCTCCTTGACAAGTTTAGCCAGATGCCTAGGATTGCCCATATCAATAGAACCTATTCCATCAAGTTCAAAAACACACCCTGAATTTCTTGGCTGATTCTTCTTTCTCGGCTCAAAAGAATATTTCATAAGCTCATCAATGAAAGATTTTTTATAACTCTCGTCAAAATGGCTCAAAACAAAGGAAAGAAGAGCTGCATAATTTTTCCCATACTTTGCACCCCTGGTTTCCATCAAAATGAAAATAAACAACTATCCTTAAAAACAAAAGTAATCTAAAAAATATATTTCCGAACCCGATAATTACTTAAACCTACGAATTGTTTACAAAATATATTTCTTATTCAACTTTAACATTTTCACCCATTCTAGACTTCTTCTCTTCCTCTTTCTCTTGCATTCTTCTTAACTCGGACTCTGTCAACGTCTCAAATATTCTTATCTCGCATAAAGCCAATGGATAAATCTTCTTCAATTTCATAGAAAGCTCTTTCTGAATCTTATTGCTCATCATCTCAGTCAAAATCTCTTTAGTAGATTTAGACTTGCAAGAAGCCAAAAGATATTTTTTAGCTTCATTTCTTATCTCAGCTCTAACCGCCCTAGAAACTTTATTCCTTGTAATCATATAAGGCTTTATTACTGCTTTAGCCTCTTTGCATTCAACTATAAAAGAATCTTCAACATAATCGCTCCCTTTTCTTATCATCCTCCTTATATACGAACCAGCTAGTTCAACTTTGATAGGCTCCCCTTCCAATTCCTCCCCATTCTTAATAACTTTCATAGACAAAATTAAACTCTTTCCTCTTAATGCTCTCGTTAAATCCAAGCTGACAACTTTTCCAACAAGTTCATCCTTGGAAGAGCCATACAGCTGTATTTTCGCAGATACAAGCGGAGCTTTAACATCAAAAAAGCTCTTCTTTACTAATTTTCTAGTTTTTCCCGTCATGTTGTTTTATAGTATAAGAATCATAGAACCTTGGTTCTATTTACTTACCTTCTCCCCTATTTCGATTCTTCCAGACCTAATAGCCTTCTTTATTCCTTTCATCTTATTGCACGTTTTGCACTTAAACAGTAATGTAATTCTTCTTGTTATCTTCGTCTTTCTCTTCCAAGACTTAACAGCAGGTTTAGAATACTTTCCAGTGTTGCCAAAACCAGATCTTAATCCCCTAGATTTCAATCTTGAAGTAGACCCTCTAGACAACGGATGTGTCGCGCTTCTAGACTTCTGCTTAGCAGTAACTATATTCTGTATCGTATGCTTCTTACAGTATGGACAATATCTTTTAGTTTCCTTTGGTAATCTCATGATGAAATCCGGTCGAACAATTTTAGATAGCTAACCTCTTCACGACCATGACGAGGGTTAACGCTATACCTCTTCCCATTAAACTCGCTTTATAAACTTTATGTAAACATCACTAACCAAAACCTTTAAAAGTCCTCTTTCCAAAACTAGAATATGGCAAAAGAAAAAGCAGAAAAACCAGACTGGATAAAGATGAAACCAGCAGAATTAGAAAAATTAGTAATTGATTTAGCAAAAAAAGGAGAAACCTCCGCAAGAATTGGTTTAATCCTTAGAGACCAACACGGAGTTCCAAAAGCAAAACTACTAGGAAAGAGAATTTCTGAAATTATAAAAGAAGCGAAAATCGAGATAAAGGGTGAGATGCAGGGAATAAAAGCTAAAATAGCAAACTTAGAAGCCCACTCAGCAAAGCATAAGCATGATTACTCAGCAAAACGCTCATTAAGCAAAAGCCTCTGGGTTTCAAACAAGTTTGAAAAACAAATCTAAAGACAAAATATAAATCTTTTTAAGCCCGGTATTCTCAAATATAAAGGAAAGGAGGGGGAAATGTTAGACTCAATAAAAAAAGCAGCAATAAAATTAGATATTCTATCAAGAAATAAACCAATTAAGATAGTAAGTCATTTTGATACAGATGGTATAACCTCCGCCGCAATATTCTCTAAAGCATTGAGCAAATGGGGAAAAAGCTTCTCATTAGAAATAGTAAAAAATTTAGAAGAGAGCACAATAAAAGATCTCCCAGATACGCACATATTAGTTTTCTTGGATCTAGCCTCAAACTCCCTAGACTGCCTAAAAAACAAAAGCACAGACATTTTCATCTTCGATCACCACGAAATAGTCCAAGAAATCCCAAAAAATATAACATTAGTCAATCCCCATCTAACAAGCAACGAAATAATTTCTTCAGCGGCAATCTGCTACCTTTTCTCCAAAGAAATAGGAAAAGCAGATAAAGAGATGGCCACACTAGCCGTTTTAGGGATGATAGGAGACAACTTAGAAAGAGATATATTAAAATTCTACAATGACATCATAAAAGAGTCAGAAACAACAATAAAAAAGGGCCTTTTAATCTATCCATCGACACGCCCGTTAGACAGAACTTTGGAGTATTCTTCACAGCCATTCATCCCGGAAGTAACGGGCTCATTTAAAGGAGTTCTAGAATTATTAAGAGATGCAGGAATTTCAAGAACTAATGGTAATTACAAATCTCTCTCCGAATTGACAGAACAAGAGATGTCAAATTTAGTAACTGCTATAGCATTGAGAACCCACTCAGAAATAAAGCAGGATGACTTAGTTGGTAATATCTACCTAGTTAAATTCTTTAACAAGCAGGAAGATGCTCGAGAGCTCTCCGCTTTAATAAACGCCTGCAGTAGAATGGGCCATCCCCAAACATCGTTGGGATTATGTTTAGGAAGTAAAAAATCTAGAATTGATGCAGAGAAAATATATATAGAGTATAAGCAAAATCTTATCTCGGGGTTAAAGTTAATCCCAGAAATAGAAAAAATTTCTGGAAAAGGATATACTATAATCAACGCAAGAAATAACATAAAAGATACAATCATAGGAACAATAGCATCAATAATCTCCCGCTCCCCCATTTATGAAAATGGTACAGTAATTATAGCTTTAGCATACAATGAAGATAAGATAAAAGTTTCAGCAAGACTAGCTGGAAACTCAGGAAAGAATGTAAGAGAAGTCCTTCATAAAGCAGTAATTTCTCTAGGTGGAGAAGTGGGCGGCCATCAAAAAGCCGCCGGCTGTTTAATTTCAAAAGAAAAAGAGCAGCTATTCATCTCAGAATTAAGAAAAACCCTTGAACCCAACCAATAAGGTTTAAAAGCCCATTAGACACTAATTTTTATGCCAAACAGCAAATTCCTGAGAATTACCTGCCCAAAATGCAATAATAGGCAGACAATTTTCGGAAAATCCTCAATCAAAGTAGAATGCAAAAGATGCAAATATCCCATTACAAAACCAACTGGTGGGAAGACGAGAGTTAGAGCATTAATAAATAAAATATTCTGGAGATAAAAAACAATGGCTTTAAAAGAAGACGACTTAGTAATGTGCACCGTTAAGAGTATAGAAGGGACAACAGTTCGCGTTCAAATAGAAGGAGATGGAGATGGCTCAATAACTTTCCCAGAAATAGCAGCAGGAAGAATAAGAAATATAAGAGATTATGTCATGCCAAACAAAAAAATAGTCTGTAAAGTTCTGCATATAGTAAACAATCATGCCCAATTGAGCCTCAGAAGAGTAACCGGAATAGAAAGGCAGGAAATAGAAGAAAGATACAAAAAAGAGAAAACATTCCAAGGTATGTTAAAAGCAATCGTAAAAAACCCCGAGGAAATAATTTCCAAAATAAAATTAAAGCATGAAGTCCATGAATTTATAGACAAATTGAAAGAAGATGCGTCTATAATAAAAGAGTTTCTGAAGAAAGAAGAACTAAAAGTACTAGAAAAAATTCTCTCAGAAAAGAAAGAAAAGGACAAAGAAGTAAAAAAGAAAATAATATTAAAATCCGATTCAGACTCAGGAATAAATGACATTAAAGAAATATTAAATGTAAAAGATGTAGATGTGCACTATCTAGGTTCGTCTCAATTCTCCATATCCGCAAAAGGAAAAGAATTCAAAGACGCAGACACGAAAGTGCAAAAGGCTCTTAAAGTAATCCAAGAAAGAGCCAAAGAAAAGAAAGCCTTCTTAGAAATCAAGGAAAAATGAGACTAAGATTCTACATAAACAAAGATGAGAAGAAAACATACACTCTAAAAGATAAAATAGATAACAAGGAAACCCAAGATGCACATTACAAATTCATAAAAATCAGGAACGCCAAAGAAAACGCAAATTAAAACAATCCCTTCTGCTCTATCTCATTCTTGACAATAGTCATATCCTTATTCCACTCGTTTATTAATTTTCTATTATAAATTATTGCGGCTGGATGAAATAAAGGAATAAGCTTTATCTTAGAACCAAGAAAATCCATATGTTTAACCTTCCCATGCACATTAGTTATCCCTAGTTGTTTATCCATCTCATCAACCTCCCCATTAGCCAAGAAGAACCTGGTTGCATAATTTCCTAAACTGCATATAACTTTAGGTTTGATAACCTCTATTTGCTTCAAAAGCCAAGGAGTATGCAATTTTATCTCATCAGAAGAAGGATTTCTATTCTCAGGAGGTCTATACTTTAATATATTAGCAACATAAACATCATCAATACTCAACCCCACCTCCTTAAGCAATTTATCTAAATTCTTCCCCGCCACTCCCACAAATGGAAATCCTTGTAAATCCTCATTTCTTCCAGGAGCTTCTCCAACAAACAAAATATCAACATTCGCATTTCCCTTCCCAAAAACTAATTTTGTGGCCCCTTCCTTAAGCGGCAGCTCAGCCATCCTGCATTCCTCTTCAACCTTCTTAAGTAATTCAGATTTATCCATAAAAATACATTAACCATTATCTTTTATAGTTTGCTATGATAAAGTCCAAAAGAAACATTTAAAACACTATTTCTCCATTCCTATTCATGAGCAAAGAACAAAAAGCAAAAGCTCCAGAAAGACAAAGAACGTTAGTTCTAATAAAACCAGACGGAGTCAAGAGAAATCTCATTGGAGAAGTGATAAAGAGATTCGAAAACGCAGGATTGAAGATTATAGGCATGAAAATGCTCTGGGTTTCAGAAGATTTTGCAAAAAAGCATTATAGAGACGATATTGCGAAGAAACACGGAGAAAGAGTAAGAAATGATTTATTAAAGTACATAAGAGAAGGCCCAGTCGTAGCAATGGTCTTGGAAGGAGTAGAAGCAATAGCCGTAGCAAGAAAATTAGTAGGTTCAACTTATCCTAATGAATCTCCTTCAGGCACTATCCGCGGAGACTTTGCACACATTTCAAGAGATTATGCTAACTCGAAAGAGATAAGTGTTAGAAATCTTATCCACGCATCAGGAAACACAGAAGATGCAAAAGTTGAAGTTCCATTATGGTTTAAGCCAAATGAACTCCATAGCTATTACACAGTTCATGACTTAATAGCCTTCGAAGAAGAAGTCGAGTAAATATACTTATTAACCCAATCTTATTAGTTATTTTAATCTTGAGCTCATAGTTCAGCCTGGATAGAATAGTTCCTTGCGGAGGAACCGACCTAGGTTCAAATCCTAGTGAGCTCATAACGCATAAACAAGATTTAAAAACCCCAAACCCCATAGATAAATATGATAGAAACAATCCTAGCAACAATAGGAACGGTGATGCTCATCAAAGGATTATACATTCTTATATTCCAAAAGCACGCAATTAAAATGATGATGAAGATGATGAAAAATCAAAAGAATATAAAGAGATTAGCACTATGGGAAGTAATAATTGCATTATTAATTCTGATTATAGCTTCATTCATAGCGGGTTATTAAAATGGCGAAGTACAAACACAAGAGACAAGCAAAACCTGCCCATCATCATAGACATATAAAAGCAAGAAGATGGTTTGCAGGAGTCATAGGCGCCCTTGGATTAATAGAAGGACTTGTTCTAATGTCTGGCCCATCAATCACAGGAAATGCAATCAATGAAACAGCACAATCAAATTATAGTGTTCTAGGCTCAGTAATCTTTCTAATAGGGCTTGTGGCAGCAATTCTCTCATTGAAAAAGAATTAAGCTTATTAATGTCCTTCTTTTAGCTTATCTATGCAAAAATTAACATTCAAAGCAAACAGACTTTCTGGAGTTTACGGCTCCTGTTTCGCTCTTTCCACAGTATTAGATGTAGTCAAACCAACAGAAAAGAGAAGAAAATTCAATTTCCCTTTTTATGCCCTTTCAATTGACCTGAAAGCAGACAAATCCGATGAATGGATAAACACTAAAGGATACAATGAAGTATGCAACGACATCATTTCATTTATCAAAAAGAATGGGTTAGACTACTTCGAAGAGACTGCAAGAACAATGACGAAAGAAGCCTCGCACTTTGAAGGCAAAGCAAAGATAATAATCAAAGAAATATCTAAAAAGTCAAATCAAGACCTAATAAAATCTTATAATGATTTCAAAAAGGAATATGTTTATTACTTCCATTTAGGTGCGATGAGTTTTATTTATGAATCTCTTCTTTCAGAAAGGCTATCAAACTCATTAGCCAAAAGATATTCAAACACTGCTGAAATACTTGAACCTCTTTTAAAAACAAATTACAAAAGTTTTATGATGGAATCAGAAGAATTACTATTAAAGATAAAAAATAGCCCCGATAACAAACAACTAATCAACCAATACAAGGAAGACTTCTTCTTCATGAAAGCAAACTATGAAGAAGCCCCAATAATCACAAAAGAAACGATAAAAGAAGACTTAAAAACTGTAACTAATCGCAAAGAAAAGCAAACCGCAAAAGATAAAATAAAAGACCTAACGGAAGAAGAACAAATCATAATAAATCTTATGAAATCCACTGAAATCATCAGGGACCAAAGAAAGAAAACTAATCAAATAGGTAATTACCTTGTTTTCAGATTCATTGATGAAATAGAAAAAAGAACAAATCTCCCAAGAAAATTGATAAAAAGAGCATTCGGCCATGAATTCCCAGACCTGATAAACCATCCAGATAATATCAAACCTATTTTAGAAAAAAGAGAATTTGCCTCTTTAGTATGGGATGGAAAAAACAGCCATTACTTAGATTATAATGCCTTAGAAGAAGAAGCAACAATTGATAAATCCCAAAAGGAGTTAAAAGGAACCGCTGCATCAAAAGGCCGCACAAAAGGAATAGCAAGAATAGTTAGAGGCCCAAGAGACTTTCCAAAGCTAAACAAAGGAGAAATCCTTGTCACAGAAATGACTCGCCCAGAATTCCTTCCCATAATGAAAAAATCTGCAGCAATAGTCACGGATGAAGGCGGTCTTACATGCCACGCTGCCATTGTAGCAAGAGAATTGGGCATTCCCTGCATAATTGGCACAAAAATCGCAACATTATTAATAAAAGATGGCAATGAAATCGAAGTCGATGCCAACAAAGGCATAGTCAAAGTCCTCAATAAAACAAAATGACAATACTATTTATCCTAGCAACACTATTCGGAACATTAAGCGGAATCGCTAATTTCCCTCAAGCATACAGAATATTTAAAAGAAAAAGTGCTAAAGACATATCAATAATTACTTACTCATTTTTATTCGCAGGAGCAATCACTTGGATTTTTTATGGGATAGAAATATCAAACTTACCAATTACAATAACAAACATTTTAGGAGCAATTAATTTAGGATTAGTTGTAATTGGCTGGTATCTGTACAGATAATTAAACAAACCTTTCAAAACCCAATTCTTTATATCTATCAACTTCCTCATGAAAGAAATCGGGAAGTTTATCTTTAGCTTTATCAACCTCGACCCATTCAAAATCACAATGCTCCTCAGTCAACTTAACTTCATCATTCAACGCCTTGCATAAAAATATTAGCATTGTTATTTTCTGTCCATCCTCTCTAGTAAAATGCTTAACTCCTAAAGGATTCAATACCTCGACATCTAATCCTGTTTCCTCTTTAACCTCTCTCATCAATCCCTGAAAAGGATTCTCTCCCAATTCCAATCTCCCTCCAGGAGGTTCATATATTCCAGGCTTATGCACATCATCCAATGCCCTTTTAACAACTAACACCTTCCCATCTTTAACTACAAACCCCTTTACAGATATTCTAAATTCATCCATATCCTACCCAATAAAACGGATTTTATAATAATTTGTATAATGATATTAATCTATCCAATACTTCCAGCAAAAACTATTTTTCTTAGCCTTTCTCTATGCTCTTCTCTTTCCTTTTCTCCTAAAGGCAAATCATAAAATAATTTACATTTTGGACACTGATAATATGTATGTGGCGGACCCCCACTTTGACCCATAGTTGCACTCGATGCTCGTTTTAATTTAGTTTTATCAAAGAAACACTTCTCTCTTGGCAAACTGCCACCAAGACCGTACACTATATCTGCATTCCCCATCGAAAGAACAGCAAAACCCAACCCCTCTTGCATCAACTCATATTTATTTTCATCCACTAACTTCAATAACTTCTGCCTCTTCCCCATAGCGGCTTCATGCTGAGCTATATTTCTTCTAGCGAATTCGTCATGGTCTATTTTAACCATTATCCCTCATCAACAACGCCTTTTTCAGTCACAAAGAACTGACATTCGTTATCAGGAAGATTAGGAGAGTCAATCAATTTAGCAACTCTGCTCCCTTGTTTGCCTCTTCTAAGATACATTCTATATGTAGAAGCATGTCCGACAATATTCCCGCCGATAGCAGTAGTCGGATCCCCAAACATCATTGCAGGATTAGCCATTACCTGATTTGTAACATACACTGCTAAGTTATGTTGCTCAGCCAACTTAACCAAATTATGTAAATACCTATTCAATTTCTGCTGCCTATCCGCTAACTGCCCCCTTCCCGAAAACTCCGCCCTAAAATGCGCAGTCAATGAATCAATAATCAATAATTTGATAGGCTCTCCATCTTTAATCATCTCCCCAATTTTATCTAAAAGCAATATTTGATGATCAGAATTAAACGCCCTTGCAACTAAAATATTCTTTAATACCTTATCAGGATTAGCCCCTATTCCCTCCGCAATCTGTCTTATTCTCGCAGGCCTAAATGTCCCTTCAGTATCAATATAAACTGCCTTCCCCGCTCCCCCTCCTTGCTCTTTAGGTAACTGAACATTCACGGCTAATGTTAATCCTAACTGTGTTTTCCCAGAACCGAACGCCCCATATGCTTCAGTCAATGATCTAGTCTCAACTCCTTTCCCACCAAGAAGATTATTCAAATTTTGACTTCCAGTTGTAATAAAAATAACATCCTCTCTTTTCTTAGCAAACTCAGAAGCATCCATAAATCCTAAATTCATCATTCCTCTAGCCGCCTGTATCGCCTTCCTAGCTACTGCCTCCCCGACTCCAGCAGTATCAGCCAACGCAGCAGGAGACATAACAGCTAAACCCATTAAATCATATATCCCTGCAGCCTCTAATTTAGTAGCAATTCCAGGTCCAATTTCCGGAAGATCAGTAAGTTTATGTTCCTCTTCTTTCCCGGTTTTCCCATCTTCCTCTTTTTCTTCTTTCACCATCCCCCTTTACCCAATCTTTACTTTATAAACTTTATATCTCTGAATTATATGCGTTGCTAAAGATATAAAACAAAGCCAATTATTATTACAAACCTCTTTATTATCTCCAATACTCTAAAATCATTCACTTATTTAATAATTATAACCAATTATATCAACAAACATTAGATAATTATCCCTATCTTAAAACAGCAATCTTACAAAAACCACCTAATAACCAAAATAATAGAGAAAATTATTATCATTCCTAAAATAATTGCCTCGCTCTTTCCACTAACACGAATATTCCCTTCAATTTCCTTATTTAGAGGCCAGAATGGCCTTATCCCTTCAACAGTAAAACTATCTGCGAGTAGATGAAAACTATACCCTAAAAAGAAAGGCAATGCCAAAACAGGAATGTAAAATGCAAAAACCAATGAAATAATAACACAAAGGGTAAAACTATGTATCATTCCTCTATGTTTAACAATCCATTGCAATGGTCTAAATATCTTTCTATATCCTATATGGGAACGGGCAGCATCAATATCCGGAAGCAATGAAGCGATTAACACAACCGCACAAAAAATCAATTTATTATTCACGACAGGCAATAATAACGCAATCAAAAACACTCCAATCATCAAATGTGTTCTAAACATCATTTAAATTATAAGTTACAACCCCATATAAATCTTATTAATAAACAAACAGATAAAGATAGGCTCCATTTAACCTGCCCTTATAAGATATCATCAGTCATGCCTATTTAACAAACGAAGGCTTATGCCTTAGCTTCCAACTCTTTAATCAATTCCTGAACATTAACTTCTTCAACATTATCAACATTAAACTCAGTAGTATTATATAATTGATTTGTCCTTATATTTCCCGAGAATATCCTTTCCATCCCAAGTAAATCTATTTTCTTCCCATGGAATTTCTCCATATCAAATATTTCCTCATTTGTTAGTCCCAATTTGTTAATATGCTCGGCAAATATCACTGCTCTAAGCGTCTCATGCCCGTCATCAACTATAAAATTAAGCAATGCCCTCTTCTCTCCTTTGACTCTTCCATGTATCTTACATTCCCCCTCTAACACCCTTTTCCTGCATTCAGGACAAACCTCGAAGTATCTAGGTTCAAATGTCTGAACAATCACTGCTCTAGTTTTGATATTCTCCCCCGACTTAACTTCATTTAATTTTTTAACAATAATATTTTTCTGAGTAACAACATTGTCTATATTTTCCTTGCTCTTCTTAATATCCGAAAAAGTAGACAAATGAATTTCTCCCGTCCTAACGTTCCCATTTGATATCTCTACAACATCTCCAACAATTAAACTGCCATTCTCAACTAAAGAAATATGATTTGTATCCCATAAAACAACCCTAGCATTTGAACTATCATCGGCAATAACGAGATTAACAACCTTTCCTTCTCTCCCATTCTTATTAAATGACCTTACCGGAGAAATACTTAACACCTTCCCTATCGTATTTGCCCTTTTCATCCCGTCAGCCAGTTGAGAAATCTTCAATTTCTCTTTATCAAAATTAATCCCTAACTCGGCAGCAACAATCTGTGCTGCCCCCTCTTTAGAAACAAGCCCAGAAAGCTTAGCTCTCTTAGCTTCAACTCTTCTTTCAATCTCATTTTTCTCTAATTTAGAATAATTAGCTATCTTCTCAACTAATTCACCATAATTGTTCATTTTTCCCTCTCTCCAACTACCAAAAAACCATCATTTAAAAACATTTAGATACAAGGAGACATCAAATAGTTTAAATACTCCTTCCCCCTATACTCTCTATCCCGAAAGGGTTTGAAAGGAGGCATAGTCATGGCAAAAACAACTGCATGGTTAACAACGTTGATAGGTCTTTTGCTTGTTCTAGGTAAGTTTGTACCTGCATTAAACTGGCAGACACAGGTCTGGGTTGAGTGGGTAGTTTATCTAGCAGTCCTAATCATTGGAGTAACCAAGCTCGCAAGAAACTACAAATTGTTTAAATAAATAAACAATTTAATTTTTTTATCTTTTTTTAAATAAATACTTAATAGCAACTTTTATAACTTCAACGTAAGTTGAATGGGATAAAGGTTTGTGCAGAACAAATCTTTATAAAGCATCTTTCTTAATCAGAATTATGACAGCCGTAGTATCAATAATAGTAAAAGTAATGCCTGAATCTCCAGATTCAAATCTTAATGTAATTGAAAGTCATGCAAAGAAAGCATTAGAAGCAGAAGGTGCAAAGAACATTTCATTCGAGCAAAGACCTGTTGCTTTCGGATTAAAGTCAATTCATATTAAATTCGCAATGCCCGAAGAGAAGGGCACAGATTTAGTAGAAACCGTTCTATCAAAAATTCCCGAAGTCTCTTCAGTCACAATCGAAGATTACCGCAAAGCATTTGGATAAAGAAATATGATTACTTTTTACAGGACCGCCCATATGCCCAACCAATAAGACATCCCATAATAAAATAGACAATTCCTGTTATCACAAACGATATAACTGTTGGCCATATTGAAGCGGCAAATGTCCCGGGAATCGGATCAGACCCACCTGTTAAAAGATAGTCCACAAACAATATAACAATCAAGACACCAGTAAGAAGCATAAACAATCCATCAAAAATAGCCATACCATAATCCGACACCCCTGAACTTGAAAGCAAAATAAGCAGATGTATAATTAATACTAACCCATAAACAAATAGCCCCATTATGCCTCCTTTAAACCAATAAGGCTGCTTATTGAACCACCCCTTAATATTCATATAACCTAATAAAAAATAAGATTAATAAAGATATCGAAAAAAGGAAAATAAATCTAGAAAATCAGATTTTTTAAGGAACGAGCAACATATGCCAATTATGGCCAATATCTACCAGTTATCATTAACTAAAAAACTTTTCCCCCATAATGCACAGTTGGAACTGATCTACTGTTGCTTATATAATTTTTTAGTTTAATACCGTCCTGCAGAGTAAATTTTCCATCGTTCTTCGTTAGATCAACAATTTCTCCTGACATTCCAGTTCCGGGACCAACTTGGTCCATGCCCGCAATTGCAATAAAATTAGGCGTTTTTATAGGCGGGATGGGATTTCCGTATAATCCATAAAGTTTCCCGTTTAACTCCCGCAGAGTATTATATGCATAATCTGTACTGTAACATGATTCAAGAATGACGGTTATATCTCCAAATGACCGGTCATTTGAATTTTTTCCAGATTTTAAATATCTATGATAAAGGGCATTCGCCATCTCTTCTGGGCTGATTACTGGCGCATATTCTTTCCCATTTGAATCATAAAAACTGCCAATATATTGTCCATCCGGGTTGCCATGATTCTTAAATACAAACACCGAATTTGTCATTTTCTCATTTGATAAATCTCCTAAAATAAATCCTTTTTGGGATTGCTTTGTTTCAGAAATATCCAATAGTTTTACTCGTTCGGACAATGACCCATATAATGCTGCCTGTTGCTCAAATTCTAATCCTTGTTTATCTTTACCTGCAACGTAAACTCGTATCGAAGAATCGGTAGTAAAAATTGGCTTGTCACGAGCATCATAATAATCGTATATCCTTCCTCGTACTACCTCGGCATGATCTTTAACATCAAAAAAAGCACCACGACCATCATTAACCTTTGTAAGAACAAACTTCTCATAATCACTAAAGTCTAAATCTTTTGCTTCTGGAAAATATTCATTAAAGTTATGCAATACTTGATATTGGTTACGAGCATTTAAAATTCTTATACGTTGATTAAAGTTAGATTCATCAAGTCCATATTTATCTAGAAATTTTTCTAAAACATCTCTACTTGCGGAATATCTAATAAATTGATCTTCAATATCACTTGATAGATAATTTCCAATTTTAAAATCCGTTTTATCCAAAATAGAAGATTGTAATTCGGGGTCATCTTTAAATAACTCTATCGCCGAGAGTATTGTGCCAACACCTCTTGTTTCTGAACCGACTATATATCCTTTTCTATCGGACGTAAAGAATTCTATTCTACCGGTATTATCTATTGCATTATGAATTGGTTGTAGCAATTCAGGATCATCCTTATAATTGTCATAGGTAACTTTTAGTTCTCTAAACCTTTCACCGAGAATATTTGCAAGAGGTTTTTCGCGATCTTCTCCGAATATGTAATCGATTTGCTTTTTATCAAGATAGTGATTCTTACTATCAAAACCTACGATTTCTCCTATTGATGTATCTATTCCCCCAAAGTTAAATTGTCTACTCGCAGCTATTATAGGATATTTTATATTGCCTTCAGAATCTAATTTTATATCAAATGATTCTCCATATACAAATACGTTACCTTTGCTGCGAATAGCTTCAGGGTAATATTTACCAGGGACGACTTTTCCATTATTTGAGAAAAGCCAATTATCTTCTTCAAGAATCTTTGTAGGAATACCGGCGCCAGCGAGAATTAAATTCTTGGCTGAAGGAATTCTAATCTCGTGATCATAAATTGCTTCCGTAACATCTTCCAATTCCATCGGTACACTACCTTTATTGTCTGGAGAAGTCGGACCAAGCGACACATCTATTCTTGGGTTTGCGTAGGTATAATCTTGATGAGCATAATTTACCTTCTTTATTTCATTGCTATAAACATATTCTTGCCCACCATTTTCAATAATAAGGGAAGAATCTTTATTTCTCGTCAGACTCATTAAAGGTGCCTTATCAATTTCATTCCTGTTCTCAAAATTAACCTTTATATCTCTATCAAATGTCAGTTTTAATTTATCATTTTCCTCTGCTTTTACATTCGTCCATTGGTTGTTTGGCTTAAATTCAAGAGAGAATCCATCTCCATTTGCTTCTAACTTTGAATTTGGAGCAATATAATTTCCAGTTATTTTGCTTATGTCGGCTCCAGGTTTAACTAAAAGAACATCTTTTTGAGTTGCGTCAATTTCCAGATTTTTCCAATCAGCAATGCTGTTTTTTCCAAGTATATTGCCATTTTCTTGAATCGTTAGAGTTCCTAAACCATTATTCATTCCTCGAACATTTATATCCCCCACCTGGAAGTTCTTTCCTTGAATGGTTTGTCCGTTTATTAAAACTCCATTTTCATCTAAAATCCTAATTCTTTGATTGTAGTTTTCAAGAAAGTTTCCATTGGCATCTTTTGAGTATTCTTTTAAATCAAATGCTGTTCCTTCTTTGCCAGAAACACTTATTTTCCCGTCATCATAAATCACCCTCGCATCTTTGGGAACAGAAACTGACTGGCTGCCAAACCTAAATGAAGTATCATCGCTTGCAGTTATATCTGCTTTGGCAATCTGTCCCTTATCATCTAATTCAAATTTCCCTCCTTCTTTTATATTTTGATAGAAAAAGTGATCTGTTGTCTTCCCTTTATCATCAACTTGAGTTATTACTAAATTTCCCTTATCTTTTATCTCAATTGTGCTTGCCCCGTCTTTTTTTGTTAGTTCAGCATTTGTAACAGAAATCTGCTTATCTTTAATGTCTTCTCCGATTAAATTATTTATGAAAGCTTGTTTTTCTCCAAACTTTATTGTTCCATCAGTAACTTTGCCTTGGTCATTGATTTTTAATTCATTAACTACTTGTGCTCCTTCGTTTACATAGCCTTGCACTTGTTGGAATGCTTGAACTGCTTTAGCAGCTTCTGGGCTTGCTTTTGCCAAAGCTTGAAAAGCCTCTCCTTGAATTTGTCCTATCATTTGACCTGTAAAGAATTGTACTGGATTAGACAGTCCCATAACAGTATTAAGAGCCTGAGCAGCCAGGGGGCGGGCCATACTCAAACCCTGCGTCCCAATAGTTGCAATCGCGTCAGCAGAAACAGTCTGAACTAATAGAATTACTACAAAAATCAAAGCAAGATATTTTATTTTATGCATTGTACTTAATTGCAAATCTAAATTGCAATTGTGGTTCATTTATTTCTGAAAGTAAATCCTTGATTTGATAAATTAGGGTGCTTTCATCCGGTACTTGAATAACCGATATATCCGCACCAGATTGATATCCTAATTCGCGAAGACAACTTATACACAGCCTTGAAGGATCCTTAGCATATAAAACAACAACTTCTTGTGCTAGGCTATACATATCCAAATATCGCGTATCAACTTTTATTCCAGTAAATCTATCCAACTCATAAGACGTTCCATTCTTACTAACATAAACCCTATAGCTCAAATCGACAGTTGAATAATTTCCATTAATTTTTAGATCAGACGAAGCATTGCGAGCAACAACCTTATATTCTAGCAATTCAACAAAATTGAGAGTACAATAATCCAAATGCTGATTAACATACTTTTCAGCCTCCGTTTCTAATGCCTCTTTAGATGGAGCAATGCTCTTACCGCCATAATAATAGTATGGGATTCCATCAGTAGTTATTTTCTGCGGCAACACAAAATATCCACCATATTGAGCATTATCTAAAAATGCCTTTTTAGTCGTTTCCTCAACACAATTCTTTATAAAATTATAAACTGGCCTCGCGCCTTCAGGGACGTTATCCTCTGACTCTACTGGTCCGACATTGTTTCTCAAAACAACAAACAAAACCACGACAACAACTATAACGATAGCCAAGATAATAAAGATAGTAAGCTGTCCCCTCTTTTGCATTTAAATAAATTAATTTTATAGTTTAATAAGATTACTATGGATAATCCTCACATTATCATCAATCTTATAAACCC
>Ga0172371_10004006_pt1 | contig 22547 bp, 19 predicted proteins | sample Lak12m_FD_114543 | JGI IMG/M metagenome (GOLD analysis project Ga0172371, IMG submission 114543) | Freshwater microbial communities from Kabuno Bay, South-Kivu, Congo - kab_022012_12m | ecosystem: Environmental > Aquatic > Freshwater > Lake | place: Democratic Republic of the Congo: South-Kivu...
GTACGTCGTGATGGCTCCGCTCTTATCGGCTTTGTTCGCGGACAAAATAGACAACACTTTGGTTGTCTGCCTGCTGTTCGTGGGACTTGTGGGCACGTTTTCAGTGTATTTGAGGAATCGTCTGGGAAAACTGGAAGAATCCCTCAAAGAGCAGGAGCGGAGGCTCATGGAACTGGAGGGAGTGAATGACGAGGAACTTGAATGATCCCCGTCAGAATCAGTAGGTCTATCCCAGAAGATCCGTAGTCCTCCGGCGCTCGGCCGGTTCGCTCACCTGGCGGGAAACCTCATAATCATGATGACCCAGATCAAACACCCGGCCGTCGTCCGTCTCCACTCTGAAATATAGACAAGCCGGTTCCCGCCGGGATTCGACGATGGCGCGAACCTCGAGTTGTTGAGCGTCCACCAGGAACGAGACGGGACTTTCATTTGCTCTGGAACCCGAAAAGCACAGGACGTTGGCGTGATTTCAGGATCTGGGGGGAAAGATGCGATATGGTTATTCGTGATTCATGTCATGGGCTGGCTGAAATCATCGAGGGAAAAGACTCCATTTGTTTGAAAGAGCGCTCTCCAGAATTGATTCCTGTCAAGATTTCCCTCACAATCGAGGCGATACAGCTTGTAAAGGTCACATGTATTCAGCACCGCTATGTCATCGAGCTTAGCCGTGGCCGTCCAGGGGTCGGCAAACGGCACTTCGCGTTCAGAGACTTCTTTCTCCGCACCGCTATTTCCGACGAAAATGCCCTTATATTTTTTCTGGCGGTTCAATATCCCCCGCTTTTTCCATTCCATGAGTTGACGGAGCCCCTCCAACGAGAACTGGTTCTTCCTGGTCCCTTTGATTTCCAGTACGCCTTCAAACACCTTGCCTTCAATTTCGATTGTTAACCAGCCGTCTTCCTTCCCTCGCTCTATGGGGGGCTCAATCGTTGACCCGAGCGAACATAGGATCTCCCTCACAGCGTCTTCCAATTCGTCTCCCAACTTGTAAAGCAGATGCACACAGCGCCTCACCCGTTGGCGTTCCTCCATTGCGCTTTTCAAGTTCACTTCTAAGGTGGCAATATCATGCTTGATCTGTTCTATTCTTGCTTCGATATGGGGCTGCCCTGGGGCGAGAATGGCAGTCGCCCAGGAGGGTTCCGGAACTATAACTTGAATTCCCAGAATGTCCGTGAGTACCATTGCCACCAAGTCTTCCTGAGGCACCTCTACCTGTGGGAGAAAAATGATTCGACCTTCTCTTCCATTTTTGTGCAGGTAACCACCACCGATGTCTGTCCTGTCCGCGATCGAGAGCTTGATAGCAAATACGATAAGCCCTCGGTATCGGTTCTCACAGATTCTTTCCACTTGAAAACTTGAAGAAAATTGCGTCACGGTCTTCTGAAGCACGCTCTCTAGCATTGCCTGTTGCCCCATCGGCCACACGCACTTCCGAAGGGAATAATCCCAATGAGAGATTTTCTCAATGTAGTTGAGGTAAGGTTCGGTTGAAGGATCACGCTTCACAGGTATCTTAGTTTTTCCGGACTTCTCATCCCAATCGAATTGGATTCCGGTCCACTCCAGAAACTGTGTCCCCGTTCCTTCTTCTCCCCCAGGTACAACTATTGGTTCATTAAGCCAAAAACGGGGGTCGCCGATAATGACTATATTGCCACCGTTTACCAGAACTTCTAGTGTGGTCAACACTGTAAATTTGTCAAAGAAACCATCCCAGTCTACGGTAGTCGGATCCTTCAACGAAAGCAGATTGAAAATGATCGTGTCATAGTCTGAAGGATTGGCAACACTCGCAACTTCTTTCCAGGGGAAACACTCGATTTCGACACTCTCGTCGGATCTCTGGAAGCCCTTGGTTCCTATTATCGCGCCTCTACGTGCTCTCATCAGACGAATCGCCTCCAGATGAAGATATAAACCAAAGTCGAGGTCATCTCTACTCACTGTCGGGATTTGAAGAGTGGAGCCGCTCGCTGCCTCGACCTTTCGTAGCGTTGCCGAGATGAGGGCTCTGCAAGGACTAGCGAAGTCACGCTCCCTTTTCTCGACAACGTAGCCATTCTCCAGTTTTTGAGAATAGTGTCTCCCGGTGCATCCGTCAACGAAATATCATGGACGTTCCTCCCGCCCCGAGGCTCAATTAAATAGCGAATCCAGTTGAACGTCAAAGCCATTGAAAAGACTGCATTTTCACTAGGTGTTGACCTCTGCCGGAATGAGCGTATCTCCGGTGAAATTACTATCAATAATTCCGAATGGCGACCATTAGCGGTTCTTTCTCCAAGGAAATCGCATCGTAGCTGTTCGATTAGGTCTGAGATACGTGCCTTCACATGTTGGGGGCCGGGGCTCTCTAGCATAGGGAATCTGGCTTCCAAGCCACCAACCCCGCGCCGGTTCTCTCACCTTCCGGGAATCATCATAATCATGATGCCGCAGATCAAACACCCGGCTGTCGTCCGTCTCCACTCTGAAATATAGACAAGCCGGTTCCCGCCGGGATTCGACGATGGAGCGAACCTCGATCTGGTGCTCGTCCACCAGGAACGAGGTGGGCCGTTCGTTTGCCATCGAGCCGGCCAAGTCGCTGCAACTCGTCAGTCCGGCCGGTTTTCCCACAGTTGTTGACGCAGAGAGAACCCCGCGCGAAAATAGATGGGAAATCCGTTTCTTTCTCAACCGGCGACAGCACGTCTGTGTCCCCGCAGACTCACTCGAGCCGAAGTGGCTGTCTTAGCAGGAGGTGAGCACCAGTCAAATCAACGGCAAGTGGTCCGGAGATCTGCAGAGCTAGTGGTACGCCCACCCGTCAGGACAACCGCAGGGGGAGAGAAATGAGAACGCCCACCATCTACAGAAGGGACATGCTGACAGGCTTCGCCGGGCTGGTTCTTGGGACGACAGTCTCGGGAATTCTATCCGGTGTCAATGGATCTGCGAACCCGTCGCCCGCCGGTCCTTGGTCGCCCCGAAGGCTGGACCCTATGGAATGCGCACAGACCGCATACCGAGGGTATTGGGAGGAGAACGGAGGCTGCGGATTCGCCGTGTTCAAGGGCATAATCGGTATGATGGGAATCAAGTATGGCATGCCCTACGAGAGTTTCCCCTTGTGGATGATGTCCTATGCTGCCGGAGGGATAGCCTGTTGGGGGACCGTTTGCGGCGCCCTGAACTGCGCGGCAGCGGCATATGGGCTCTTTTACGACCAAAAGGAACAGCAGCCATTAGTGGATGCTCTCTTCAGTTGGTACGAGATGGCGGAGCTGCCGCAGTTCATCCCTGACAGCCCCATGGTCGCTATGGATGTGAAACGCACTGTGACCACTTCGGTGTTGTGCCACGTGGCGCTTAGCCGCTGGAGCTATGAGACTGGTCACAAGATCAGCACCAAGGAGCGCTGCGAGCGCTGCTCCCGAGTTGTCGCGGACGTGACGAAGAGGGCCGTGGAGATACTCAACGACAAGATTGTCCGCGAGGCCCCGTCAGCAGCCCTTTCCAGTCCCCAACAATACTGTTCAAAGTGCCACTCGCGGGGCAAAGACGCGGACTGTTCCAGGACCAAGATGCATTGCGGCTTTTGTCATCAAGGGAGTCTCGGTAACAAGTTTGTCAATCACCCTGAATGACCCCCAACGGGCTTCGACATGGCCGCAACTTCGAACACCAAATCGGTCAAAATTCTTGGCCACGACCGTAATCACTCCGGCAGGGGAACACTTGTCTCACCACCGCCGGTCCCGGTAGTGTATTCGGGAGCTTCTCGGCACTGAGCGCAATCCAGCACTGAGCGCCCGCCATAGGTGTCACATTCCGCCCGCCGCATGTTCCTGCAGAAAGGAACATTTCCCAGGTCTCTTCCGCAACACAGGACGTAAGTAGTATCGTAGCCGCCTGCCCAATTCAGAGAATCGGGTCGCGCAGATGGACTGACAAGAAGTACGAGTGACCCGAGACAAAGCGCAACAAAGAGCATCCTTTTCATAGGATCCCTCCATAGTGGTTTCGTTGCAAGTCGCTGCATCTGTCTGGATCTTATTACCTGCCGGTCAACATGGCCAGAGCAAACGGAGATTGAATTTTTCGTTTCAATTCACCATGATGTCCAGATGTGGGGTGGCTGAGATACCGCAGGAGATTCCATGACGGCAAGATCCTCCAATGTGCCCGTTTTGAACGTCCTTCTCGTAGACGATGAGGCGAACATCCGAAAAACCCTGAGTGTGTTCCTGGAGAGTCACGATCACCGTGTGACTGCCGTGGGCTCCTTTCGGGACGCGGTGGCTCAAGCGTCGGTGCGTTCCTTTGACGTCGCACTGGTTGATCTCAGGCTGGGCGCGGATGATGGCCTTGACCTCATACCTGTCCTGCTGGCCTCCACTCCCTGGCTCAAGATTATAGTTATCACGGCGTACGCATCCATCGAGACCGCGGTGGAGGCCATGCGCCGCGGAGCGTCGGACTACATAGCCAAACCCTTTACGCCGGATCAACTGCAAATTGCGATTGAGAGAGCGGCCAGAGTTCACTTCCTGGAGCAGCGGGTGGTCAATCTCCAGGAGGAACTGAAACGTTCCAGGCCAGACTTCATCTTGTCCAGCAACAGTCCGGCCATGCACAGGGCAATCTCTCTTGCCCAGGAAGTCGCTGCTTCGGATGCCACCATTCTGCTGCGAGGAGAAAGCGGCACTGGAAAGACTGAGCTTGCGCGTCAGATTCACCGATGGAGCCATCGAGCGGATAAGCCGCTGGGGATTGTCTCCTGCCCTACCCTGCCCGCGGAACTGCTTGAGAGTGAGCTCTTCGGTCACCTGAAGGGATCCTTCACCGGAGCCGTAAGAGACAATCCCGGGCGGATAGCCGCTTGCGAGGGGGGAACTCTATTGCTGGACGAGATCGGAGATCTTCCCTTGTCGCTCCAGCCAAAGCTTCTTCGTTTCGTGCAAGATCGTGAATACGAGCGCATGGGCGATACGAGAACTCGACAGGCCGATCTGAGGGTTATCGCGGCCACGAACACGGATCTGGAAGCAGCGGTTAAGGCGAAGCATTTCCGGGAAGATTTGTTCTATCGTCTCAACGTCATACAGATAGAGATCCCTCCGCTCCGGGAAAGAATTGAGGACGTTGTGCCTCTCGCCGAAGCTCTGCTGGTATTCTTCGGCCGCAAGAACCATCGTCGCTTCATGGGGTTCACGTCCGAGGCCCTTGAAATGCTTAGGCATTACGAATGGCCCGGCAATGTCAGGGAACTCCGGAACATTATCGAACGGGCAGCCATCCTTTGCCGGGGAGACACCATAGGCGCGGAATGCCTGACGGACAGAATAGCCGTGAGCCCGAAGGCACCGAATGTGGGAGACATGGTGACGCTGTCGCTGATCGAAGAGGAACACATTCGGAGAGTCCTCGCAGGGTCAAAGTCTCTACTGGAAGCCGCCCAGGTCCTTGGCATTGACCAGGCGACGCTGTGGCGTCGCAGGAAACAGTACGGAATTTGATAGCCCGCATGATGATGATTTCCCGTTCATGTCGCGACAGATGCGGTTCACTTCGTTCACTGCATCCTACCTGATTCGTGCAGAATGCAAGGCCAAGCCGACACGCACCGTGCAAACTGCAAGACAGCGTTTCGGCGTGGTAAGACAAGGCCTTTGATTTCCGCCAAGTTGTTGCTCTTCCCTTTTGGCTCGAATCTTGCCATCCTTTTCTAAGGGAGTGACAAGATGCTCGGTATACGCCAAAAACTTTCCCTCGGATTCGCAGGGCTCCTGCTCATCCTCATTCTGATAGGGGTTCAGGGTATCGTCCTGTTTACCGAGCTCGGCGAATCCATCGAAGTGATTCTGAGAGAGAATTACCGGAGTGTCATCGCAAGCCAGGAGATGAAGGAAGCGCTTGAACGCATGGACAGCGCGGCCCTGTTCAGTTTGCTCGGCCACATTAAGGAGGGGGCGGAAGAAATCGAGAGGAACGATAAGCGATTCGAAAGAGCGCTGCACGTGGAACTGAACAACATTACTCTCCCCGGTGAACTTGAAAAAGCAACCGCCGTCGAAGCGCTGTTCCGAGAATACAGACAGACGCTGGCACAGGTCCAGGACACTGGAAGACCTTTAGAGAGACGCCGTGAGGTTTATTTCGGCGAGCTTCTTCCTGCCTTCCAGAAGATCAAGGACACCGCAGACGACATCTTGCAGATGAATCAGAACAATATGAGCGAGGCAAATGATCGGGCGCGTCATACTGCGGCCGCCGCTCGGCAGCGAATGATCCTGCTTCTCGCGATGGGGGCTTGTGTAGCCGCGGTGTTCATAGTGTTCACGGGCCAGTGGGTAATCAGGCCCATTAGCCAACTGACGGCCTCAGCCGAGGAAATCAGGAGGGGTAACCTCGATCTCGTTGTGCATCCGCATTCAAGCGACGAGATCGGCCAATTGTCCAAGAGTTTCAACTCGATGGCCGAGAGCCTGCGAGAATTCCGTCGGAGTGACCGCGCCAGGCTCCTACGCATCCAGCGATCAACCGAGCAGGCCTTCAGGCATCTTCCTGAGGTCCTGGCAGTCGCGGATCCGGACGGTATTATCGAAGTGGCAACGGAGGGAGCAAAGACCGCATTCGGTTTGAATCCCGGAATGGACATCAGCTCCGCGCCGGTGGAGCGACTGGCGGCCCTCTTCCACGAGGCGGTTCGAACGGCGCGACCTGCGGTGCCCGCAGATGGCCGCACACTCATTCAGAAATTCATAGATGGTGAGGAACGCTACTTCAAGCCCAAGGCGGTGCCGATCCTTGACGCTGAAAAGCAGCCCTCGGGGGTGATTCTTCTGCTCGAGGACGTCACGCAGCAACGTCGGCAGGAAGAGCTGAAGAAGGGCGTCATCGCAACTGTTTCACACCAGCTCAAGACGCCCCTCACTTCCATCCGGATGGCAATCCACCTGTTGCTTGACGAAAGAGTAGGTCACCTGACGGAAAAGCAGGCAGAGTTGCTCCTGGCGGCCAGGGAAGAAGGCGAGCGTCTGTACTCAATCATCGAGAAGCTACTGCAGATCAGTCGCATCGAGTCAGGGAAACTGGAGACCGAATGGGCCACCGTGTCACCCCACGAATTGGCGTTCGAGGCGGTCGAACCTTTCCGGAGGGCCGCACAGGACCACGGGGTCGCATTGACTGTGAATTTGCCGGAAGACCTCCCGCCTGTCCAGGCCGATGGATTGTTGATCAATCACGTTTTCGCCAACCTTCTTTCCAATGCGCTCAAGTATACTGAACCGGGATGCAAGGTGACCATCTCCGCCCGGGCGGATGAAGAGTTCGTGAGGTTTTCCGTCACTGACACGGGGAAAGGGATTCCTAGTCAGTATCTTCAACGAATACTGGATCAGTTCTTCCGGGTTCCCGGCCAGGAAACGGGCTCGGGTGCAGGGCTGGGGCTCGCGATTGTTAAACAGATCGTAGACGCCCACGGTGGCGTTGTCACAGTAGAGAGTCAGGAGGGCGGAGGGAGTACGTTCACCTTTTCCCTCAGGAGATCCAACGGCCCCTTGCGGGAAGTGGAGGAAGTATGACCGACATCGCTTACATACTCGCCCTGGTAGTTTTCTTCGGCCTCTGCGGCCTATTCGCCTCGGCATGTGAAAGGATTTGAGAATGATTGACGCACTGTTGGCCGTAGTCGGGGTAATGCTGATCGGATATCTCTTCGTCGTGGTTCTCAGGCCCGAATGGTTTTGACGAAGGAGGACCGAAATGGACACGAATTCTTTTGGATGGCTTCAATTGGTTCTGTACTTCGGTGTTTTGTTGGCCCTGACAAAACCGATGGGGATCTATTTGGAGCGAGTGCTTGATCCGGACGGGAAAACTTTTCTTGATCCGCTTCTCGGGCCCGCGGAAAAAGTCCTGTACAGACTGATGGCAATACATCCGGAAACTGAGCAAGATTGGAAGGCGTACGCATTTTCTTTGTTTGCGTTCAGTCTGGTCGGGGTGCTGGTCCTGTATTCGATCTTGCGCTTACAGCACCTTTTGCCTCTTAATCCTCAAGGACTGGGGCCGGTGAGCGATCACCTTGCGTTCAATACAGCGGTGAGCTTCACGACCAATACGAACTGGCAAAGCTACGCGGGCGAATCCACCATGTCGTACTTTTCGCAGATGGCGGGATTGGCTTTCCAGAACTTCGTCTCCGCCGCTGCAGGGATTGCGGTTGCCGCCGCACTGGTCCGCGGTATTGCGCGACAGACCGTTCGTACAATAGGGAATTTCTGGGTTGATATCATAAGAAGCAGCTTGTATCTCCTGCTGCCGCTGTCGGTGATCCTGGCCATCATCCTCGTGTCCCAGGGGGTGATTCAGAACTTTCGGCCGTACCAATCCGTTGAGCTTCTGGAGCCATTCTCTATGGAAGCCACCAAGAAAGACGCGGCGGGGCGAGAGATCAAGGATGCTCAGGGCAATCCCATCCTAGAAAAGACGATGATCAAGACCCAGACCATCGTGCAAGGGCCAATGGCGTCTCAAGTGGCCATCAAACAACTCGGTACAAACGGCGGTGGATTCGTCAATGCAAATTCATCGCACCCGTACGAGAACCCTAGCCCTCTGTCCAATTTTCTTGAGATGCTGGCCATCTTGCTGATTCCGAGCGGTCTTACTTACTATCTGGGCCGAGTTGTGAAGAACCAGGCTCACGGATGGACCATCTGGGCGGCTATGGCGTGTCTGCTTCTCGCAGGCGTTCTCGCGTGCTGGTGGGCTGAAGCCGAAGGGAATCCGCGCCTCCACGAGCTGGGCTTGGGCCTGACTGACAGCAACATGGAAGGCAAGGAAGTTAGGTTCGGCATCTTCAATTCAGTGCTCTTCGCCACCATAACTACCGCAGCATCTTGTGGTGCGGTCAATTCCATGCACGATTCCTTTACTCCTCTCGGGGGCCTTGTGCCGTTGATCAACATCCAACTGGGAGAAGTGATTTTCGGCGGCGTCGGCGCGGGACTGTACGGAATGCTCGTCTTTGTGGTGCTTACGGTCTTCCTTGCCGGCCTGATGGTTGGCCGCACGCCGGAATATCTGGGCAAGAAGATCGAGGCCTACGACGTCAAGGTGGCTGTGCTGTTCGTCATGGTCCCGGTGTTTTCCATCTTGGGCTTTACTGCATGGGCGTGTGCGAGTTCCTGGGGACTGGCCGGCTTGAATAATAGTGGCCCCCATGGACTGGCGGAGATGCTCTACGCGTTTTCGTCAACATCCGGCAATAACGGCAGCGCCTTCGCCGGCCTCAACACGAACACCTACTGGTACAACACGACCCTGGGCATTGCCATGCTGCTGGGACGATTCTTCATGATTATCCCGGTCTTGGCTCTCGCGGGCAATCTGGCAAAAAAGAAGATAGTGCCGACTGGAGCCGGCAGTTTTCCGGCTTCAGGAGTGATGTTCATGACACTGCTCGCAGGAGTCATCCTCATCGTGGGGGCGCTCACTTTCTTCCCGGCCCTGTCTCTGGGGCCGGTTGTTGAGCATCTACTCATGACCCGCTCAAGTGTGACTTACTAAATGGAGAATGAATCATGGCCGCGAGAATACACACCACCTTTGAACGCGACATACTCGCTCAGGCTGTATTTGAGTCGTTCAAGAAACTCAATCCACTTACAGTGGCGAAGAACCCGGTCATGTTCGTCACCGAAGTCGGAGCGTTCATAACGACCTTAGGCGTTTTGTCTTCTTCGGATCTCGTTACCCTCGGATTTGGTATCCAGATTGCCGTTTGGCTGTGGTTCACGGTGCTTTTCGCCAACTTTGCCGAGGCCGTAGCCGAAGGTCGTGGCAAAGCTCAGGCCAACGCTCTGCGGAAGACACGGACCAGAACCATGGCGACCCGCCTTCTTCAGGACGGGCTCGTAGAACAGAAGATCTCGGCGGAACACCTCCGAAGAGGCGACATAGTCGTCGTATCTGCGGGAGACCTAGTTCCCGCGGATGGTGAAGTGATCGAAGGTGTGGCTTCCGTTGATGAATCGGCCATCACAGGGGAATCGGCTCCTGTCATTAGAGAGGCCGGGGGCGATCGAAGTTCGGTTACCGGGGGGACCAGGGTGCTTTCGGACCGCATCGTTGTCCGGGTTACGGCCAATCCCGGCGAGAGCTTCCTCGACCATATGATCAGCCTCGTCGAGGGTGCTCAGAGGCGCAAGACCCCCAACGAAATCGCTCTGACTATTCTCCTCTCGGCATTAACTATCATTTTCCTTGTGGTGATCATCACCCTCAAATCTTTCGGAGTATACTCCGGCGTTTTCTTTTCCATTCCAGTCCTCGTGGCGTTGCTCGTATGCCTTATTCCCACAACCATAGGCGGCCTGCTCAGTGCCATCGGTATCGCCGGCATAGATCGTCTGGTGAGGAGAAACGTGCTCGCCATGAGCGGCCGAGCCGTGGAAGCAGCCGGCGACGTGGACGTGTTGCTCTTGGACAAGACCGGGACAATCACCCTGGGAGACAGGCAGGCAACGGAATTCCTGCCGGCGGAGGGTATCACCGTTGATCGTCTGGCGGACGCAGCACAGTGGGCATCACTCGCTGACGAGACTCCCGAAGGCAGGAGCATCGTCGTGCTCGCCAAGAAATTCGGACTGCGGGGACGATCCATCTCGGAGATCCCGGAATCCAAATTCATGCCCTTCAGCGCCCACACCCGCATGAGCGGAGTGGACCTTGACGGCCGCAGGATCCGTAAAGGGGCTCCCGATGCAATTCGGGATCTTGTCGGCGGAGTTTTTTCTCAGGAAGTGGAAGACCTGATCAAGAAAGTCTCGTCAGCCGGCGGAACGCCCCTCGTTGTTGCTGAGAACGAACGCATCGCGGGAGTGATCCATCTCAAAGACATCGTGAAAGGCGGCCTCAAGGATCGCCTGGAACGCCTCCGATCAATGGGCATAAAGTCGGTGATGATAACGGGCGACAACAAGCTCACTGCTGCAGCGATAGCAAAAGAGGCCGGCCTGGATTTTTATTTGGCCGAAGCTCGCCCTGAAGACAAGCTGAACCTTATCCGCAAAGAGCAGGCTCTCGGGCTGATGGTTGCCATGACCGGCGACGGGACCAACGACGCACCGGCTCTGGCGCAGGCAGATGTCGGAGTGGCCATGAATACCGGCACCCAGGCCGCTAAAGAAGCCGGCAACATGGTGGACCTGGATTCGAATCCCACCAAGCTCATCGAGATCGTAGAGATCGGTAAGCAGATGCTCATGACGCGAGGCGCTCTTACCACGTTCAGTGTGGCAAATGACGTAGCGAAGTACTTCGCCATCATCCCCGCGATGCTGCTCGGGGTGTTTCCGGTCATCGCGCCGTTGAACGTGATGGGCTTACACTCGCCGGAGAGTGCCATTTTGAGTGCGGTGATCTTCAACGCTCTGATCATCGTGGCGCTCATTCCGCTGGCATTACGAGGGGTTCGTTTCCGGCCTTTGAAGGCGGAAGTGCTCTTGAGACGTAACCTGATAATCTACGGCCTGGGAGGGCTGATCGCTCCGTTCTTGGGAATTAAGCTGATAGACACGATCGTCACCTCCATACATCTGGTCTGAGAGAGGCGGTGGGCAAATGAACACCTTGCTGAGGGAACTTCGGGCATCAATTATGGCGATTGTTTGTCTGGCCTTGGTCGTTTGCGGGATCTACCCGATTGTGGTCTGGGCGATTAGCCAAGCAGCCTTTCCGTACAAAGCCAACGGCTCCATCGTTGAGATTGACGGTAAGTCTTTGGGATCCGCGCTCATCGGCCAACCTTTCCAAGGACCCGAGTATTTTCACCCGCGGCCATCGGCTGCCGGCGAGGGGTACGATGCGGCCAATTCGGGAGGCAGCAACCTCGGGCCGATATCGAAGAAGCTCATCGCCGAGGTCGCAGCTCGAATTGATCATTACCGCGAAGTCAACGGAATCGGGACGGACGTTCCAATTCCTGCCGATGCGGTCACCACGTCCGGGAGCGGACTCGATCCGCATATCAGCTTGGAAAATGCCTTGCTGCAAGCGCCGAGAGTGGCTCGGGCCCGAAATATGAGCTTCGAGGACGTGAAGCGGAAGATGGAGACGTTTACACAGGATAGGCAGTTCGGGATTCTCGGCGAACCCAGAGTTAACGTGTTTCTGCTCAACCTGGCCCTTGACGGGCAGATCTCAAAGCCATGACCGCCGACAATCGAGCCACGTCTTTCTTGCGCCTCATCCGGCGTGCCGAGCGCGGCCGGCTAAAGATCTACCTCGGGTACGTGGCAGGTGTCGGCAAGACGTATCAGATGCTTCTCGAAGGACACCGTCTTCAAGAAGAGGGGATAGACGTGGTCGTGGGATTGGTGGAAACCCACAACCGCGAGGAAACCGCGAGACGTATCACCGGGCTCGATGTAGTTCCCCGAAAGCGGATCGAGTACCGCGGCGTTGTACTGGAAGAAATGGATGTTGATGCGGTGCTGGCAAGAAAGCCCCAGGTGGCTTTGATTGACGAGCTGGCCCACACAAACGTTCCCGGGAGTCGCAATACCAAACGCTATCAGGACGTGCAGGACATCCTTGCTGCAGGAATACACGTCATTACCACACTGAACATCCAACATCTGGAGAGCCTTTGCGACACGGTCGAAACCGAGATAGCAGTTAAGATCAGGGAGCGACTCCCGGATACGGTTATTGCCGAGGCAGACCAGTTGGTGAACGTGGATTTGACCACCGAAGACCTCAGGCACCGACTCGAAGAAGGCAAGATCTATCCTCCGGAACGCGTCGGCACAGCGCTGGCCAACTTCTTCACTGAGCCTAATCTGGAGACGCTCCGAGAACTCACTCTCCGGGAAGTGGCCGCTCAGATAGATCTGCGCCGGCGGGAGCATCCCGAAGAGGAGACCTTCGCCACACCGGACCAGGTGATGGTGTGCCTCAGCTCAGGAGGCCCCAACAGCGAGATGTTGCTCCGATACGGTTCCCGCCTGGCCGGTAGACTAAACCGGAACTGGTATGCGCTCTATGTGCAGACCCCATCGGAAGAACCCACTTTCATAGACGCACAGACGCAACGTATGCTGTCTGGGGCGCTCACTCTTGCGAAACAGCTCGGTGCCATCGTCTTCACGTACAAGGGACAAGATGTGGTGGACACTATCCTGCGCTTTGCGCGGGAATACCGGGTAGGTCACATAGTGATAGGGAGTCCTGCGCCGGTCCCGATCTGGAAGCGACTCCTCGGAAAGAGAAACCATGTTGAACGCCTCATAGACGCGTGTCGCGGAATCACGGTGGTGGTGTTGGACACTCGCAAGACCGAAGGCCGACCCGAGAGAGAGGAAGAGCGCACTGCCACGACTCTCTTCAAAGCCTCGCGGAGAGAAACAGCGGTCCGCGCACATCTCAGCACGTTCATATCACCGCGGCGAATTGTGTTTTGGAGACAACCCGTATCCAAGGAGATGGTTCTGCGCACACTCGTAGAAGTCTCAGCGACCGACATCGGTGTTGATAGGGAAGCGGAGATCCTCGATCAAGTTCTCAAACGAGAGAGCGAATCTTCAACGTTCTTGAACGAAGGAGTCGCATTCCCTCACGCCAGAATCACGGGAATCAGCGTACCGGTGGTAGCTCTCGGTGTCCCCTTACAGGGTGTGTCGGAGGTCCACACCGAGCAACCTGTAGAACTGGTATTTCTCATCTTGGCTCCTCCCCACAATCCCGAAATTCAGGTGAGGCTCCTTAGCCTGGCCGGTCATGCATCCCGGAACAGGGACTGGTGCCAAAGCGTACGATCGGCTCCAGACGCTGAAGAAGCATATGCGAGAATCCGGGAATCCGAAGCTGCTTACAACTCCTAGCGCAGTGGCCGGAAACTGTGACCGATTCAGAGGTCCGAAACGGGTAGCTATCGGCCCAAGTCTTGGTGGGGCAGGCAGGATGCCTGCCCAAGAACGACGGGCAAGATGCCCGCCCCACCAGAACCAAACCCTTATCGGACATTATTTCTGGCAACCTCTATAGCGTGGTGTCCTGCAATCAGCTTCCACATCCCCGAATTCCATGGAAAGGCTAGGCCCCCCGTTCCCAGGGAAGGAATCGCCGTCCCCTATTCACTTTCTTGAACACCGACAAAGACTTGCACGAATATACCCTTACTGCAGAAAATGCATTATACTCTTGCTCAAAAGAATCTTCTGGAGGCTCGGTGGAGACGACCAGAGGAAAGATCAGCGTCAGAGAGGTCTTGGAAGACCTGCGCGGCGGGATGTCGGATTCCGACTTGATGAACAAGCATGCCCTCTCTGCCGGCGGCTTGCTGAGCTTGTACCAAAAACTCATGGATGCGGGTCTCTTGACCCAGCAAGACCTGGACCAAAGAACGGACATTCAGGTCAGCACCGTTGATCTGGCTGATTTCCCCCTCGAAACCTGCATCCTCCCTTTACCGGCGCGTTGCATCTGGAAATTCAGATCGGGGGGGTGGATTTTTTCGTCTCCCGCGGTGTCTGACGATGCAGTCTTCTTCGGTAGCTGGGACGGGTACGTCTATTGCCTCGATCGCTCTACCGGCAGGACCAATTGGAGATTTGGAACAGGAAACGTGGTCCGCGGTTCGCCGGTCTTGATGGGGGAGAATCTGTATTTCGGCGGCTGGGACAGCTTCATGCACGCGCTGCACACCAAGACCGGCGAAGAGAAGTGGCGTTTCAAAACCAAGAGAGAAATATGGTGTTCGGCGGCGGTCAACGAGCGCAGCGTTTACTTCAGCAGCACTGACGGACACATCTATGCCATCGAAGCCTCCAACGGGAGACTCAAGTGGAAATTCAAGATCGGCGGCGCCATGTTTAAGTGGGTGGAATCGTCTCCCGCGGTCGTTGGTTCAACCCTGTATTGCGGGAGCCACAGCGGGCTCTTCTATGCGTTCGAGGCCGACACGGGCAGGGTGCTGTGGAAGTTTGAGGCCGGGGGGCCGGTGAACTCGTCGCCGATGGTGCTGGGAAATTTCATCTATTTCGGATGCGACGACGGCAATCTCTACGCCCTTTACAACAATGACGGATCCGAAAAATGGAGATTCGCCGCGGGAAGCCCTGTCTACAGCAAGCCTGGGGTTCATGAAGGACGGATCTTCGCGGCCGGCATAGACGGAGTGCTCCACGCGGTAGACCTTGAGCAGGGAAAAGAAGTATGGCGCTCCGACAATTCCGGGCAATTCTTGTCAGCAACAGCGGCAGCCGATGGAGTTGTGTTCGTGGGCAGCACCGATCAACGCTTGTACGCTCTGAGCGCGGCCGAGGGAACCGAGCTGTGGCACTTTGAAACAGGCGGACAAATCTTTTCCTCTCCCACATATTCTGGCGGAGAAATATATTTCGGCAGTAATGACGGCTGCCTGTATGCAATCAGGGTGATCCGGTAGGCTGGAGGCGGCCTCTCGGGGTCGTACGGCTGTGCGATCAGTTCACAGCCGGCCGTTGCCGGCTCAAGGCAGCTACAAATCAACCCCTAGCTGCTTCTTTTCCAGGGTTATGTCCTCGATGATGGCCAAGACCGACCTTTTCTTGTGAATCCTCAGAGACCTCAGGTGCATTCGAGCCCATATTCTGGCCTTTTGAGTCCCCAGAACCGCCTCCGTCACCATCGGGATCCTGTTCGTGAACACCTGTTCCACCAGCTTTTCGCCCTTCGATCCCTGTTGGGCCTCGACGAATATTCCCGAGAACGGCTTTCCCCGCATTTTCTCGTGTGGGGCGTCTATTTTCCGGCACGCGTTGTTGGAAAAAATGATCTTGCCGGATTCATCAACCAACAACGCGGGAATCGGGATCGCATTCAAGAGCTTGCCGAAGGACGTCAACTGGATGTCCGTAACGTCGAAGCTCCCTGATTCAGACATCCCGTCCGTATACATGGCAGTCAGATCAATGGTCTCGAGGGACTGGGCTTCGAAGCTCTTGGGTTCCGACGGGTCTTTTTGATTCAGGAAGCGTGGATCATTCTTCGATTCCTTGGTCATCGCTCCCCTCCAACTCAGGATTCCGGGAACGCGCGTAATTCCCGGGAGGCAATGGCGAACAGCGGTATCTGTACGAGACTCCGGAAGGCGAGACCGGCCCCGAATCGCTATCCCCGATGCAACAGGCGCACAGCTTGCGCACAAAGTCGCAGCGGGCATTTCCACCCTGGAGCCGAGCCCCTGACTCCCCTGCCAATAATTATGCACGGCTGCCTCAACCTATGTCAATGAATCAGATGTGCTATGGCGTGCCATTTGCCTCTTGTCCGGCAGTGGCACCCGAGCAATTGTCCGCCCCCCCCTTTGGGTCAAATCTTGCCTTCCCTCTTGAGCTTCGTAAGGATGAACATCGCGCCGGACTCCGAGAGACCAAGCCCATTGGCGAGGTCCTCCGCCGTAGCGGCGCCGTACCGCTTGATCAGGCCAATGGCCTCGTTTTCCAGCTCCTCAAGCCAGTCCTCAAACAGAACGAAAATCTCCGGGTCCGCGACTGAGCGTAACTGCTCTGATTGACCGATCTTGTCCACCAGACTCCTGCACATTGCTTTTGGATCGACACCTTCGTCCATGCAGGTGGCCAGTCACAAATGTACCAGTCCGAGAACCTTATCGCGGCTCTTGTCATCAATTAGCCTGGCCAAGAAATCGCGAAGGGCGTCCTCCCCCAGGACGGAAAAAAGCTGCTTGCTTGCATCAGCGATTTCCACTGCCGCTTCAAGCGGATCCATGGATTCGATAAGTTGTTGAATACTTCCCTTGCTCATGATGATTGTCCTCAGAGGCTAGAAGGTATCTCTCTGTGACAGCAGATCCGCTGCCAGGTGCGCCAACTGCTGAATTATGGTGATGATTCTCCTGTCGGCCATCTCGTAGTAAACGAACAGTCCCTTGCGCTCCACTTTCACGAGTAGGCACCGCCTCAACTCCTTCAGGTGATGGGATACAAGAGGCTGAGAGAGCCTGAGTTCCTCCACTATGTGTGAAACCGTCTTCTTGCCGTCACACAAGGAAAAGAGAATTCGGAGGCGGTTTTCATCCGAGAGGCTCTTGTTGACGAAGGCAACGACACCGAAGCTTCCGTCGAGGTCGAGGTTTTGGTCTTGGTCTTTTGGGGGCAAGTCTAGCTCTCCGGGGATTATTTGGAGCCGCGGCCTCATCAATACATCAATGTCTCCTTATATATTGCTAACCGTCCGGCTCCGGTTGTCAAGAAAATTCCTCGGCCCAACACAATCATGGTTTGCCCGACTGTCTGTTCTCGGCCTGGCAGCCGCTCCTGTGCGCCACACACGCTTTTTTCTTGACACAGTAAGACCGCGGGCTCCACTCTGGAGATTGGCGGCACGCGGCAGCTTCGCCCTGTCACGTTTTTTCGATGGAGGTTCGCCCTCATGATGGCTTACTGCGGTCTGGATTGCGAAAAGTGTGAGGCCTTCAAGGCCACCCAGAACAACGACGACGCTCTTCGAGCAAAAGTTGCGGCAGATTGGTCGAAGATGTTCAACGTTCAGGTCAAAGCTGACGACGTCAACTGCACCGGCTGCCGTTCGGACGGGATCAAGGTCTTTTACTGCGACCGGATGTGCAATGTGAGGAAATGCGCGGCCAAGAAGAGCTTGGACCATTGCGGCCAATGCGAATCCTATCCCTGTGACTACCTGAATGAGATCTTCAGCTACTCGGAAGTGCCGAAGGCAAATTTGGAAGCTTTGAGACAGGGCAAGTGCTGAGATTTGGCGGCACTCGGGCACGCGTGACCATGTGGTGAGGAAGAACGATTTCACAAGGAATCGGCCTTATCGCTCCTTACGTCCTATCGTTTGATACCAGCGGCCGATTCTGTTCCGGTTGACCGTCGTCACGCACGGAACCGGCGAAAGGGATTAGAATGTCTTTTTTCAGTATTGACGAGGACAAGTGCAAACGCGACGGCATCTGTTCCATGGAATGCCCTATGCAGATCATTCAGATGCCCGATGAGAACACATTTCCGCGACTGATCGGTACAGGGGAAGCACTCTGTATCAAATGCGGCCACTGCGTTGCTGTGTGCCCCCACGGCGCACTGGCTCTCGGGACCATGGGGCCGGAAGAGTGCCAATTACTGACCAGAGCGCTCTTACCCAATCATGAACAGGTTGACCATCTTTTGCGCGGCCGGAGATCAATCCGCTGCTACTCTGCGAAGCTGCTGGATCGTGAAACGGTGGAAGCTCTTATTCAGACGGCCCGTTATGCACCTTCAGGGCACAACTCACAGCCTGTTGAGTGGCTGGTGATCCAGGGCTTTGAACGTGTCCGCGAGCTGGCCGGGCTGGTGGTAGACTGGATGCGGGTGATGGGGCAGGAGGGATCTGAACTATTCCGCACCTTTCACATGGACCGAATCATCGCGGCATGGGAGATGGGGCAGGATCGGGTCTTACGCAAGGCTCCGTCCCTCGTCGTGGCCCACGGCCCGGCAGATCTCCCGCCGGCGCAGGCTGCCAGCACCATAGCGCTTACTTACCTCGAGTTGGCCGCTTTCGGCCGCGGCCTGGGGGCATGTTGGGCAGGATACTTCAACGCGGCTGCGAACGTTCATGAGCCACTCAAGAAGGAGCTCGCACTGCCGCCGGGACACCAGTCATTCGGCGCGATGATGCTCGGGCACCCCAAGTTCGCGTATCACAGAATACCGCTCAGGAAAGAGCCGAAGATAACCTGGAAGTAGGGAGACGCTTCCAAGGAGTTGACTCAAAATGATCGGCCCTCATCCCAGCCCCGTCCGGGATGGGGCTGGTGCGAGGGCCGTCAAGGCAATAGGCAGATTCGTGTAAGAGAATCTTCGATTGAAACGACTATTTGGGCCCGGCCGGTGGGGCGGCTGCAGGGCCGGTCGGAGCTGCCGGCCCTGCCGGAACCGGGGGAGCCGGCGTCGGGACGGCATCTGCCGTAACCTGGACGTTCATCTGCTTTCTGAGTTTTTCGGCTAGTTTTTCGTAGTAGTCCTGCTGCCTCTGGAACTTGAGCTGTTCCATGATGTAGTCTTTAACCTGGTCGTAAGGATTTTCCTGGGCAGGCTTACGGTCCTCCAGGAACAGCACGTGGTAGCCGAACTTGCTCTTTACGGGACCGGTGATCTGACCGTTCTTCATGTTGAAGGCCACATCTTCTATCTCCGGAAGCAGGCTACCTCGTGGAAGCCAATCCAGGTTGCCCCCTTTGCTCTTGCTGGGACAGATAGACACCTGGGAGGCCAGGTCAGGGAATTTCTCCCCTTTCTTCAACCTTTCCAAAACGTCCTTGGCTTCCTTCTCAGTCTTGACAAGTATGTGGTGCAGATGAAGGCTCTCGGGCGTGGAGAACTGAGCACTGTTCTTGTCGTAGAATTCTTTGGCTTCCTGTTCTGTAGGCGCGGGCACCTCCTTGCTCATTTTGTCGAGGTAGAGCCGTGCCAGTAGGTCCTTCCGGGTGAACTCCATCAACTTCTGGACCTTAGCAGTCTTGTCCAGGCCCTGGTTCTGAGCTTCTGCGGCCAGGACGTAGACGTTGACTACGTAGTCAAGTGTCCTTTTTCTACCCTCCGGAGAGGTGTACAGGGGTCTGAATTTCTCTGGTACTGCGTTGGCCATTTCGTCCAGGTCGGCTTCGGTTACCGTCTGGTTGCCTATCTGGGCCAGCACCCGGTCGCCCTGAGCTTCCGCGGTAGACCAGGTTGCGGCCGTTAGCAGGCACACCACCAACGCGGCGCCCAGCAGGAACGACGATGAGGGGTTAGTTCGCACTTGAATCTCCTTTAGGTTTTGGCAGTCAACTCCTAAATATCACTATATTTTATTGCCACCAATTTGAGGCTTATATCATAGGCCCGGGCTCAAGTCAAACGTTCTTGCGGGCTCGCATCCATGGGTTTTATCGCTCGCCGGCCCCTTGGAGCCCTCCCGGTGAGAAAGCTCTTTGGGGTGAATTCAAAAAGGGGTTGCAAAAAGACCCAAAAGGCAACATAATTCCGCAATGAGAATCGAGAATGGGCCGTCGCGCGTGAGATGACGGCATTGACGTTGTGATCATAGGAACAGGGCTAGTTGACTAATTAGATCGACGCGGATCGGTTGACATCTGGGAGTGTTGAGTTGCGGAATGTGAGGCTGCTCGCGATTTTGTCGGCTATAGCTTTGACCGCTGTTCTGATCGTTTGGTGCGGATCAATAGGGGGATCGGGTGATATCTCGAGGCCTCCGGCCGCGCCCGGCACGCCGCGACTCGAGATGGCGGAGAACGGGCTCCGGGTCTCGTGGGACCCTGTGGAGGGAGCTGACCACTATACCGTATTCTGGGGACGAGAGCCCGGCGAATACAGATTTATGGCCGACTCCCGCGATACCTCAGTCTTGATTGGCGGACTTGAAACAGGCCAGTTTTATGGCTTCGCCGTCACCGCATGGAACGGGCGAGGAGAGAGCGATTTTTCGCGGGAAGAATTTGCGGTTTACGATAACGACCCCAGAAACGCGGTGACATACCTGGAAGCCGGTCAGGATCTTATGCAACGGGGCTTTCTTGCCGACGCCTATGTTTACATGACCGCGGCCATCAGGCTGGATCCTGACAATCATGAAGCATATCGCTATAGGGCCATGCTCAACGAAAAAATGAGCAGACCGGACCGGGCCCGGAAAGATCATTCCACCGCGGAGCGGATCGAAAAGAAGAAGAGGCTTTCCAAAGCCGGCTCGGACCCTTCCATGTCCGGGCGGCACTTGGTCGAGGTCCGTACCACGACCCAACAGTAATCCTGTCATCCAGAATGGTTTTCTCGACGGAGGTCATGGCGGGGGCGGATTGTCCACGTCGTGCGCCGGACGTCTTAAGGTTCGTTAGCCGGCCGAAGCGCCGGAGTCTACTTCTGCCGATTTGCGGTCAAACGTTTACCGGTGGTTGCGGCCGGTCACCTTCGGTCTCGATGGGAGATGGGAGAGGCTGAGCCGTTGGTTGCTTTGGAGAGGCCTCTGGTAGGGGCGCCGACGTGATCGCGCACCGGTATCGGAGGATTTGAAGATTGCCGGTTTCGTTCGCTTGGGCTGCGGTGGTGTTGGGCGTCATTGCTTCCGTTGAGCTTGTACGTCTGGGCATCCTGTTCTTCAGCAGCATCAGGGGGGAACTAAAGATCGGGGACGGTCTCGATGCGGACTACTCCGGACCTCTACCACTGGTGAGCGTGATCGTTCCTGCTCGGGACGAAGCGCTCCACATCGAACAGGCTGCCAAGTCTGTTCTCAGCTCATGTTATCCTGAACTGGAACTGGTGCTGGTGAACGATCGCAGTTCGGATGATACTCCGGAAATCATTCGGCGGATCGCGGACGGGGACCCCAGGGTGAAGGTCGTAACGGTGAGCGAGTTGCCCGCAGGCTGGACCGGCAAGACCCATGCGCTGCACCTGGGAGCGGAGAAGGCCTCAGGCGATATCCTTGTGTTCACCGACGCAGACGCCGTATGGAGCCCGGATGCCCTGAAGCGGTCAATGCGTATCTTCTTGGCCCGCGATCCCGATGTCCTGAGTCTCTTACCGGGCTTTCTCAAGCGAGGATTCAGCGAGAACGTGGTCCATCCGCATCTTGCCTTTGGTCTTTCCTATTTTTATCCCCTCCCTCGGGTCAACGATCCCGCCAGCCCTGCTGCGCTTGCCGCAGGTTGTTTCATAATGATGAGAAACAAAACGTACCTGAATCTGGGGACCTGGAAGCGCTTCAGGGGCCAGGTTACCGAGGATGTGGCCCTGAGCAAGGCAGTGAAAGCAAGCGGCGGGAGACTGCTGGTGATGCGCGGCGGCACGCTGGTGAGGACCGAGCCTTTCAAAGGAGTGCAAGGGGTATGCCGCTTCTGGAAGCGAACTCTCTACGGAGCACTGGAAAAGAGTGTCCCAAGGATCGCACATCTCCTGGCCAACTACCTCGTCTTGCTTGCGGTAACAACGCTGTTTATAGTCTCAGGAGCCACACTCTTGTTCCTTGAGGGACCGGGCGTCGTGACAGTGCTTGCTGGAGTGACCGGCCTGGCCTTTGCCGGTATGATTCTTCCGCTGGTTATTTTTCTTAGACAAGAAGGAGGCCGGTGGATATGGGCATTGGCAGCGCCGGTTGGCCTTGCACTGAGTGCTTGGATCGCTCTCTCCACAATCATGGGGATAGTGCTGGACACAGGCATCGAGTGGCGTGGCTCCCGCTACAGGTGAGAGTGTCTCCAGGCCTGATCAGTCGGCTCCGGAGCTGATCGAGAGACCATGGGTATTTGGTCGGGTGAACTGGAAGCTGATTCATGCCTCGGGCCAGGCAATTTTGTCGCGGTGGCCGGCTGCCCGGAAGGGGTTGGTATTGCAGTGGTCGAATGGGCGATGCGCCGATGCAGGATGCGGCAGAAGAGCCGCGGGGCAGCTCTGAAGGGCGTATTTTTTGCGCGGTGAAGATGTGGACAAAAGCGCGTCTTTTATGAGTTTGGCTGGGACCTCGAA
>Ga0172371_10004007_pt1 | contig 22534 bp, 23 predicted proteins | sample Lak12m_FD_114543 | JGI IMG/M metagenome (GOLD analysis project Ga0172371, IMG submission 114543) | Freshwater microbial communities from Kabuno Bay, South-Kivu, Congo - kab_022012_12m | ecosystem: Environmental > Aquatic > Freshwater > Lake | place: Democratic Republic of the Congo: South-Kivu...
GCGCCAGATCCCCGCTTTCGCGGGGAGAATTCTGGATTCCCGTTTGCACGGGAATGACGCTGGTTAACCAACGTCCACACCTCCACTGAGCTAAGTCAACAATCCATTTGCAAAAGAGTTTTCTCCCTGGCGGTCCGCTTTCTGAAAGTCAGGTCGCCTTCCACAAACGCAGTTAATGCAGTAATCCAATGCAGGATTATCCTAGATCTCTTTCCTTTTCCGCCACCGTTTTAGTTGCCGCCCTGGACTTGAGCATTTCATCAAAACGGGCCTTAGCTTCTTTTTCCGCTCCGATTCTTTCATAAGTCTCATCGTGCGTTTGAACCTCGGCGCCTCTCATTTCGCCTGCGATCTTCACCTGAGCGCGCATGTTCGCGATTTTGTCCCTGATAGCCACTAGGGATTCATCCACTGCCGTTTCGCCCAAACCCTTCAGACGATCTTCCAAAGCCAGCACCTGCTGGGTGGAAATGAACTCGGCCATCATTTCCCCCTGCTCCTTTTTCAAACGTTGGATCTCGTCTGTGAATGAGCGAAGTTTGATTTTATATTCGTCCACTCTCTTGCTCTGGGCCTCAAGATCTTCGGTTAACTTGGCCTGCTTTTCATCGATGTCTTTAATCCTGGTCAGATAACGCGCGCCGGCTTCCCGATGGACCTCCATATCCGGTTCAGACTCGGCCGACGCTAAGGCGCCCTCGAGTCTTCTATGTAACTCGATTTCTTCGCGGCCCAGGTCCTTGAGGTTCATCTCTGTTTTTTCCCGCTGGCTCGCGAGCATCGCCACTGCTTTTTCCATGTCTTTGTAACGGCGCTTCGCGTCATCAATGGCTGAAGCGTAAGTAGCCTGTATCGCTTGAGGACTGGAAGAAACCACGTCATCCCCCGCCCTGATAAAGAGACCCCTGATAACCGCCCAGAGCTTCGCGAAGTAACTCATCTCATTTCTCCTTTAAATAGAGCGCACAACGATACATTGGTATGGCAGATGAAACGTCAAGCAAAGGGCCAATCCTACCGCTTTTGATACTTGCGTGAGATACTCATGAACCATTGGTCAATGTCAGCCCAGTTTTCGAATCGCGCCGTGACCGCTGTCCCCGCATTCCTATTCCAGGGCCTCACCATGAGCCCGACATCGAGTCCCGCTTCCAGATAATCATCAAGATGGCGAATGTCATCCTCCACTATGAAATCGACGGAATTCTGCGCCAGGTAATCCCGTTTGTCACGATTTCCTCCGCACACAACCATTTCGGGAACGGTAGGATTCCAGGAAAGCGCTTCCAAATGCCGTCGAGCTGTTTCAGGATCGGCTCGGCCGGTAATAAACAGCAATGGCTCGCGGGTAATCCGGTATATCCGCGAAAGCACCTGTGCGGCTTGAGAGTAAGGTTCGACTCTGGGGGCCGCGTACATGTGATCCACGGCTTCCCATAGTGTTTTCATATCAAGACCCAGGGGCTCAAGGTCCCAGGTTGTCAGATCGTTGACCTGAATGTTTCGACCCGTCTTTTTGTTGACATAATCCAATATGACGTCAATAGACTTTAGGACAACACCGTCCACATCAAAAGCTATTTTCATGTCAAAGGACGCTCCGAATTTTTTTCTCATAATAACACGAAAGCTTCGGGCACAATTATCAGTTATGCATTAAATTCTACACTGTCTTTTCACCGGAAAAATTCTTTGGCCCGGACTCGACCGGATGTTACCTATAGAAGTTCCGGTGGTATAATCGGCTTATTTAAACCCTTGAAATGAGGCCGAGATGCTTCGCGACATAATTGGGTTCGGCATAATAGCGCTGGTTTATTTGTGCTTTCTGATCCTAATTTTCACACCGACAATTTATGCCGCATGGTTATATCTGGTTGCCAGAAAACTGACAACGAAACGAAAGGGCGTAACCAAACTGCTTTTGTACACCTTTTGCGTAAATGCGATTATAGCTTATTTTGTGACTCACTTGGCCTTTGATTACTTTCTTGGCGCGAAATCCGCGGAAAGGGAGAATTCAGTAACTCTGACCATGCAAAACGCGGTGGCTTCTCAAAAAAGATATTTCGCTGAGCATGGCCGATACTACGCCGTGGGGCCTGTGCGCGGGCCCTATAACGATGAATATGGGCTCCATGTGAAAAAGGACGTGATTCTATATGTTACCCCGAAGTGGGACAAGGACTCACAGCGAGAAAACTTTCAGGCATATGCTATCTATTTCTGGAACAGAGGCGTCGTCGAAGGCAGCAGTGACGGGAAGCTTAAGGAGCTGTCGCCGGATTCCGAAGAATCCGTGCGCATAAGATCCAAGCTCCTGAACAGCGTCAGGTAGGCGCTTCGTGTGGCGCTCGCTTCAGGGCATTGCAAGAAATTTAGTCCCCACGATAGAACACGGTCTTTGTTCCGCGTGTCGGTGTAGATTTTCAAGACAAATGTCCACTACCTCTAAATAACGAATCATTATCGCAAATTCTTTTTGGTATCGCAGCGGGATGCGGCTACTATTAGAACATTGTAGCTGTTGCTCAAAGACGGTTGTTACTCAGCAAGCTAAGGCGCCGCGGCAAATGACCGCTTAATTAGTATTATTAACTTATTAACCGTGGAGGGGGAACATCATGGAAAATTGTGAATTTTTAGAAAAATGCCCCATATTCGGACGATTCAAGCACGAGGGGGCAAAGAACATCTGGCTTCAATACTATTGCCTCAATAGGCACGGAGATGCCTGCTAGAGAAAGAAACTCAGAAAGGCCGGCAAGAGCCCTCTAGAGATCCCTTCGAGCATGCTTCCCAATGGCTTGATCCTTGATGGCGCCGACTATTCCGCCAGGACTTTTGACAGTCGCAGCGAAGAAGATTGTGCGCAACTCCAGGATTGCATGACAATGTTCAACCGTTTCCAAGACCCGGACTCCAAAATATTCTGGGCGACGCGATTCTGCTTCAGATCGTCCGGAAAGAGCTGTGAGCGCAACAGGAGGATTCAGGAGGGAATTGATCCTACTCTGATACCACCGAATCTTCTTCCCGACGGCGATCGTATTTGATGGTTTGGTGGCGCCCCTCATAACTGAATACCCAATCACGGCAGTGAGATGGTGTCCTAATTTGGGAGCGGTCCTCCTTTCGTCATTCCGACGAAAGTCGGAATCCAGCCACTGTTCCTGGATACCGGCGTACGCCGGTATGACGGCAAATTAGGACACTACCAGCGATGAAAGCATGTTGAAGCTTTAACATGTTTTCAGTATAATCCTTCCTTCTCTTTCCTGAGGTCCTCGAGATTCCTGCAACGGAACAGGTACGTAAATGAGGAAATTTCTCGAAAAATACTTGCGCATATACGTTCACGAGTCCTCCCGGTTCCTCTGGATAACCGCGATCTTCTTTGTCATCTTTTTTGTTACTGCGATTTTCAGAAACTACGTGGACGCTGCTTTTCTCAAGCGATACGGCCCCCAGTACATTCCTTGGATGCTGGTGATCAACGGGTTACTGACGTTCGCTGTTATGGGGATCGTTGACCGGCTGGGCCGACGGTCATCCGACTACGCCCTTCTTTGCGTTTTTCTATTTGGATACGCGGGTTCGACAATTGCGCTATTTTTCGTTGTTAAAGCCGGATTTTCCATTGCTTATCCGATTCTTTATCAACTTCTTTATCTTCTTGACACAATTCTGCTGGTCTATCTGTGGAATATGGCGGGCGACCTGTTCGACACTAGGCAGGGCAAGAGAATTTTTCCGTTAATTACCGCCGGACAGGTCCTTGGATCGACTTTAGGCAGCTTTGCCACGAGTCCCTTCACTAGAAGCTTCGGTGAAGACCCTGCGCTGCTTCTCTTCGGCGTGGCGTCTTTCGGAACAGCGATATTCGTGGCGCGGACAGCATCCGGTCTCTTGGGAAAATCGGCCGAGCGGGCGGGAGCGGCCAAGTCGCCTAGCAGGGTTGTCCGACTGACTGAAGTGCCCGGCCTGATCAAACATTATCTGATCGTTCGTTACCTGATGGTCGCGGGCCTCATCCCGAATGTGCTCCTTCCCATATTCCTTTACCAGTTCAACGTAATCGCGAACCACACGTTCACGTCGGAGCAGTCCCTGATATCTTTCCTCGGCGTGTTTAGAGGTATGACCACTTTGTCGACCTTCGTGCTGCTTTTCTTTATGGGTCGCCTCTATTCGTCAATGGGCCTTACCAATGCTTCCCTCGTGCACCCTATCAACTTTGCCGTCCTTTTCGGATCACTGTCAGCCTTTTTCAACATCTACGTTGCGTGCTACGGCCAATTTACTGCGATCCTGATACAGAGGGCCATATCCGGGCCGGTGACCAAGGTGCTCTACAACATCATTCCCGCGGAGCTTATGGCGTGGAGTAGAACTTTCATTCGAGGAACGGTCGTCAAGGTCGGCATGCTGGCGGGCTCTCTCCTTATGATAGCCGTCAAACCGGTAGTGGATGCAAAGGATCTTTCATACATTGCATTGGCGCTTGCAATCTACTGGATACTTGAGACTCTGTTTTTTAGAAAACACTACCGCCGCATACTCAAACAGGTGATCGTAGAGAAGCAGATAGATTTCGATCAGATAGAATCGGTCCGAGCTTTCGACAGTGGCGGAGCGGCAATGGAAGTAGGGCCGGTAGCAGTGGAAGACAGGGTGGAAGCCGTAGCGCTGCCGGAAGTGCGCAAGGTTTCGGCGGCCGACATAGATATTGCGCTTAAATTGCTGGATGATGAAAATCCTGGAACAAGAGCCGAGGCCGCTGCGTCACTCGCGGGCAGCGACGACATCCGAGCGGTCAGGAAACTGATTTTACGCCTGGACGATCCTGATGACGATGTGAGGAAAGCCGCGATAGAAGCTCTCATGAGCTACAAAGAGAATATTCTGCCGTTTCTCGAAGTTTCGCTATCGCAGGCCGATCATCTGGGCAAACGTTCTATTCTCGAAGTAATCAGACTCGCGGGGCTCAAGGATTTCGAATTAATACCGTTCGTCGGCATGGAACTGAAAGGCGCATACGCAAATTTGGTGGCCATTCGAGGCTTGGAGCGGCTGAACAAGTCTACAAGCGTCGAAATGCTCAAACAGCGGCTGACGGAGTTGAACGAAGAAACGCTCAGCCTGATCTTCTATGCTCTATGGGTATACTATGCGGACATGAGGCTCCTGTATCAAGCGCTCAAGTCCGAGAGCTCATCCATTGCAGTGGAAATGGTCGAGACTTCAGTTCAAAAGGAAATAGGTCCCTATTTGATCCCTCTTATAGACGATATACCCATAGCGGAGAAAATAGATCACGGCAAGAAACTGTTCCCGCTGATGCGGAGCGAAACCATAGAACGTGTACTGACGAATCTGGCCGATTCCGATGATACTGTTACCAGGATGCTGGCGCTGTTTGTTATAGGCGAGGAATATCCTCGCCAGGTTTTCATTCCGATAATTGAACGACGCTTGGATGATGAGTCTCCGTCAGTAAGGGAATTGGCCCAATACGCCCTGAGGCGCACCATGAACGAGGTAGCCCCCATGCCTAATATCATCGAAAAACTCAACGTCCTGAAAGGCTTTTCTATTTTCGAAGGAATGGGTATCCGTGAACTTCACGCGATTGCGTCGGTGCTCACTGTCGAGCGCTATGAGCCTGGATACGTCATTATTAAGGAAGGTGAAACAAACTCCTCCATCTATCTGATAGTGAACGGCAAGGTTACTATTTATGACAAGTACGAAACTCCGGAGCAGCGAGAAAAGATAACACTGAGTGAAGGCGCCTTTCTCGGCGAACTCAGCTTATTTTCCCAAATGCCCCCCAACGCGACCTGCATAGCAGCTACTGACGTCGAAGCCTATGTGCTCCGACACCATCAATTCCAGGAAATCATGAGAGTCTATCCTCAAATCGGTATCAATCTGTGCCGCTTCTTTACCGTGAAACTCAGACAGGTAGCGTACTGATCACCAGGCATTTTCGGTATTCATTCGCTTGCGCGGAGAACAGGATGTAATTGCGACCCCGCTGAAAAGCGGGGGAAGCAATCCCCCGTCATTTCCGTGAAAGCTTGTCCTCGCGAAAGTGGGGACAGGCATCCCCGGATCGGGGTCCGGGGCAGGCTTGCCGGTCATCTTTGGGCGACTCGCCGGTCGCCCCTACAGCCCATCCCACCATTCATTCCTCTCAATGACAGAACGAGACGCCTGCGTAAGCGAAGAATTGCTAATGATGCCTTGACATCATCCGGGATGATGCTATGATGTTTTTATGAGAACTACACTGTCAATAGATGATGATGTATTGGATAAGGCGAGGGCCGTCGCGGCTAAACTGCGCAGGCCGTTCAGAACGATTGTAAACGAGGCGCTTCGGGCCGGTCTCGACAAAGTGGAACAGACTGCGAAGCAGCGTCGCTACAAGACGGCACCTCACGCAATGGGGCTGCTAGCCGGCCGCAATATAGATAATATCCAAGAGTTACTGGCCCAGATTGAAGGTGAGGACTCCCGTTGATTCTCGTCGATGCCAACATACTCTTGTACGCGGAAGACTTGCTCAACCCTCGGCACGAGCAAGCCCGAACTTGGTGGGACACTCAGCTATCCGGTACTGGCGTTGTTTGCCTCTGCTGGACAGTTCTATGCGCATTTATTCGGATAGCGACCAACCCACGGGTCTTCGAGAACCCGCTTTCTCTCGAACAAGCGCTTACCCGCGTACAGAGCTGGCTCGACCAGCCGTGTACGCGAGTCATCGGCCCGACCGAACGACATTGGATTGTCTTTCAGCAGATGCTCGAGGAAGGTCAGGCTATCGCCAATTTGGTTACAGACGCCCATCTGGCCGCTCTGGCTATTGAGCATGGCTGTGAATTGGCATCTACCGATTCTGATTTTGCACGCTTTAGCAAATTGAAATGGAAGAATCCGCTCGTCTGAACCGATCCACGCGAAGCTCTGTTCAACCCCTCGGGTTTCCCCTCAAACGGACCATCAGAGCGGTCAATGCTGAGGGCGTCATGCCGGGCGCCCGGGACGCCTGTCCCAGAGATCGCGGCCGAATCGCTTTCAATCTTTCCGTCAACTCCCGTGAAAGGCCGGGAATTCCGTTGTAATCAAAGTCCTCGGGCAGATTGACCTGCTCCATTCTATGGAATTGGTTTGATTCCCGCTTCTGTCGCTCTATGTACCCGTCGTATTTGAGTCGGATCTCAATTTGCCGTATCAAATCCGGGTCCAGCTCCTTGGGCAAAATCCCGAGATCGGCCAGGTCCTGTCCCGTGATTTCGGGTCTTTTCAAAAACTTTGCCCCGGTCATCGTGTCGCGAATCTCCGATCCACCGCGAGAGGTCACTATGGCATTGATCTCGTTCGAGGGCCTGACCTTCACTTCATGCAGCATGCGGATCTGTTCTTCCAGTTCATTCAATTTCTCATATTGGGTCTTCATCACAGGATCGGGAATAAGCCCGAGTTCGTGCCCCTTTCCCAAGAGCCGTTCCGCTGCATTATCTTCCCGCAACAGCAGCCTGTATTCAGCCCTGGAAGTAAACATGCGGTACGGCTCACTTACGCCCCTGGTAACCAGGTCATCCACCATGACCGCCATGTATGATTCAGATCTTTTCAGAATAAAGGGCTCCTTGCCCATGATGGCGCAAGCAGCGTTGATCCCGGCCCACAATCCTTGGGCCGCGGCCTCTTCATACCCCGAGGTCCCGTTTATCTGCCCCGCCATGTACAAGCCCTTGACAAGCTTAGTTTCCAGCGTGCTCTTGAGCGACATCGGATCGATGAAATCGTATTCAATCGCATAAGCGGGACGCACTATTTCCGCTTCTTCCAGACCGGGCACGGATCGGACCAGTTCGATCTGAATCTCCGGAGGAAGCGAATTGCCCAGGCCCTTCAGATAAACTTCGGAAGTCCGGAGCCCCTCCGGTTCCACTACGACCGGATGAGCTTCTCGTTGAGGGAATCTGGCGACCTTGTCTTCCAGTGACGGACAATATCTGGCGGGAGTTCCTTTAATAATGCCCGAATATAAAGGCGATCTCTGCAAATTGCGCCGGACAATTTCGTGTGTCCTTTGCGAAGTGCGGGTCCGAAAACAGGACCTCACCGGACGCTCGATGGAACCGGTCCTCAGGGAAAAGGGCCTTATGATACGATCGCCGGGATCTTCCCGCATCGCAGAGAAATCAACGGTGGGGCCCTTTAACCGTGGGGGTGTCCCGGTCTTGAAACGACCCCACGCGAATCCCGCCTGCTTCAGTTGCGCAGCCAGCTCTATGGAAGGAAATTCGCCGCTGCGGCCGGCCCGGTAAGAACGAGACCCAACATGAATCAAGCCGTCAAGAAAAGTCCCCGTAGCCAGAATGACGGCACGCGCGGACACCTCATAGCCCGACCGCTCGCAAACGCCTCGGCACATTCCTGCCTCAATGGTCAGGCCAACAACCATTTCCTGCCGCGCCAGAACATTACTCTCTTGTTCCACTGCCGCTCTCATCGCGAGAGAATAATCCAACCGGTCGCATTGCATTCGCGAGCCCTGCACCGCGGGCCCCTTGCCTGTCCCCAGGAGTTTGTATTGAATGCAGGAAGCGTCTGCGGCCCTTCCCATCTCGCCACCGAGAGCGTCTATCTCCTTAACCAGATGGCCCTTACCCAGCCCGCCAATGGATGGATTGCACGGCATCAGACCGATGGTGTCCGCTCCCAACGTATACATCCATACCGACAGGCCCATTCTTGCGCACGCCAAAGCGGCCTCACAGCCTGCGTGTCCGGCTCCCACAACTATTATGTCAACATCAGGCCTTTGCATGGTTTTCCCTAATTGAATGAGCTGTCGCGTCGTTTAATCAGTATAGTTTCAGGGCCGCAAAAATCAAGCAACGGCCCTTCCGGCTCCCGGCTGGACGGGTTTATCGACGCGGGGGGACTAACAACCGATGAGCGCGCATTACCGGCAAATGGCGCCAGGTTGGTTTAGCTTCAGTCGACAACTCCCATTTCTGACTAAGCTAATATTTTACATTAAGTTCTTATAATAACATTTCGTAATTTAGATATATTTTATCGGCATACATTTTCAACACCTCTGATACCGCTTGAACATGCGCTAATGCCCGTCATCATATAATTCGCGCATATCATTAAATCTACTGAGTTTACATATTGACTATGATGATCCCAAATGATAGAATCGTTTTGTAAAACTACAAAATCAATGAATTTCATTAGCCTTTCCTGAAAGGAGTATTGGTATGGTTGTAAGAATAACATCCATTTCATTGGGAATCGCGCTGATTCTGTTGACTTTCAGCGCAACTGCCTCTCTTGCTTCATACTGCGGGCCCCAGGGCTGCCCTCCCGTCAAGGTTCAGGTGCGTGGCCCCGGTATGCCTTACGGCGGCCCGGCAATGGCGGGGCCAAGACCTATGTATGGCGCGCCCGGCTGCCCTCCGGCTTGTCCGCCGCCGTCGTGCGCTCCACCGGCGTGCCCTCCTCCTTGTCCGCCGCCGTCGTGCGAGCAGAGAGGATGTTTCAACCCGATTGGCTGTATTTTTGATCTGCTTACTTTGCCGTTAAGGATTTTCGGCGGATGGGGTGGTGATCAAGCGTGTGCTCAACCGAGCTGTATGCCTATGGCTCCACCGAGCTGTATGCCGCCATGCCCTCCACCTGTGTGCAAGGTTAAACCTCCGAAGGGTGGTTTTAGGCCCATGATGCCATATTGATCTGGTGTATCCGGGGTCCGCGAAAGAGCTTTTAATTGATTTGGACGGCTGCGGCACATGGATCCCGGGCCGCAACCGCCGGCAAACTGGGCTTTTCGGCAAAATGCTGCCGGATTAGGTTGTCACGCCGGGTGGATTCGTCCCCCGGCGTTTACTTGTGGCAAAACAGTAATTCACCGCGGAGAACGCTGAGAAGGAAGAGCGAAAGAATGCGGGGGAACCCGCTTCTTGCAAAAAGGCGCTCGCACACGGCTAGCAATGCCTTTGCGCAGGCAGAGAGTTGATCGAGGGCAAGGTGCATCAAGAAGCATTGTTGGCCCCACGCCCAGTGGACCGGCGCCCCCTCCGGCAAAAACTTATAAATGTTTTGTCACTTTGGGCCGTGAATGGTTGGGCCGAGTGGAAGCTGCAATGACAAACCCGAAGGCCATTGCAGAGCTGTATCGACATTGACTGCTGCACAAGCGCTGCCTCCACTACCAGCCATATAGGAGTTTTTGGGGAGGGGTCTGGGGAGGGCGTTTTTGCAAAAACGCCCTCCCCAGAAACTTCTTGCCCCTTGCCCCTAACTCTCCGCCCTCTGCGATCTCTGCGGTGAATCTTACCTTTCGATCACACGATAACAATCCGTTTGATTGCATCCACAGCGACTTTTGGATCATCCTCTATCTGAAGCAGCTCCAAAGCGTCCGGGTCAATATGGCCGTGCTTTTTCATCATGGTCCGGTTAATCCAGGACACCAGATCTTTCCAATAGTCCTTACCCAGCATAATTACGGGAAAAGGCTTGATCCGATGAGTCTGAATTAGAGTCACGGCCTCGAACAGCTCGTCCATCGTCCCGAAGCCGCCGGGCAGGATTATGTATGCGACCGCGTATTTCACGAACATTACTTTTCTTACGAAGAAGTAGCGAAATGAAACCTTGATGTTGGCATAGGGATTTGCCGCCTGCTCCTTCGGCAGTTCAATGCAGAGGCCCACGGACTTGCCGTGAGCCTCTGCCGCGCCTCTATTGGCTGCTTCCATTACACCGGGACCTCCCCCCGTGACAACCGAAAAGCCTGCCTCTACGAGCAACCGCCCTACTTCGCGAGCCACGTCGTAGACCGGGTCAGTTTCTCTTACCGAGGAAGATCCGAATACAGAGACTGCCGGATAAATCGTGGAAAGAGCCTCGATCCCATCGACGAACTCGGAGATTATTCGGAAAATTCGCCAGCTTTCTTGGACGCTAATGTCGTCTATTGGATACTGATTTTGCGCCATGTATGTTTCCTCAATGGTCTCACCTCTGGATGGGCTCATAAGCAACGCTTGACATAAATCTGAGCAGGCGAATTCTAGGCCCAGCCGATGTCGGTGTCAACGGAAGTTCACCGCAGAGTTCACAGATAGGGGAATTGTGGAAAGGGAAAGCGCTGAGAATGAAGAGAACGTGGGGAGAAACTTTTTGGCAAATGGATTATACCGTTACTCAGCCCAACCAACAGCGAGCTTTCGTGCCATCATTCCTGCGAAAGCAGGAATCCACGTATTTCCCGGCGCAAGCCGGGAACCAGACTGGACCTCGTTTTTCAACGGGGTGACGATGGAGCAACAGATCTCCGCTTTCGCAGGGAGAATTCTGGATTTCCGTTTGCACGGGAATGACGCTGGTTAACCAACGTCCACACCTCCACTGAGCTAAGTGAATAATCCATTGGCAAAAGATTTTCTCATAGACGCTAACTTATAAGGGGTCTTCAATACGTTCAAACTGCCGCAAGCAAGCTTATGGTGGGCAATTGTGCGCCAACCTGCAATCATCGCTAGTGGGGCTTGCGCGGTAACCAGGTGGGGCCTCTACGGATGAATTTTATTCCACAAGGATGCGCCGGCTACTGTACAGGGGCCCCATAGGCCGCTGTGATGGCCTGTCTAATCCGATCTATGACGTCCTGCTGGTTATAACCATCGGGGCCCACTCTGTCTATATCCGGTTCACCCTTTATTGGTTGCATGCTCACAAGCAGCAGCTCTTTTTCTTTTGCAATAATCACAAACTTGTCTTCCGATTCATCAATGGCGCAAACCCAGTCGTCGCCTGAGACTCGGATCGAAGGCTTAACTCCGCAGCCGCTCGCCGCTTGCAGTCTCATTGCGATTTGATCGAAGGCCTCTTCTATTTCCACCACAATTCCTTTCACATCCTGACGTTGTGCTGCTTCGCGGGATCGTTGACTCATCGGCTGGAACGGTCACCATAGGCACGGGAAAAACGATTTCGCGTATAAAATCCGCTTCATGGCTTCGCTCTCTCACACTAAGTTTCCCCCCTTTGATAAGCGCAATATAATGAATTCATGCTAAGCGATTAAGCATGAACCTGCAATCGTTTCTTGTCGAGCTTTCACCCTGGTTGAATAGTTCTCTCCGATTCGGTTTCATGGAACTTGATCCGGTCGATTTGGGACATATAGTTATACAAGACGCGGGGAGGACATTTATAGTGGCTTCCGTCATTAGCGAAAGGAGATTCCACGGCGATGCAACCAATTCCCATAGATCGAAAGCTGAAGCGAACTACAGGGACTAGATCTCGCGTGGGGCGAATCCACGTCGTCACACCTCTTTGGGACTCACCCTCCATGAGCGCCGCCATTGGGGCCCCGGTTTATCTTAAGATGGAGGCTTTTCAGCCCGTGGGCTCATTCAAGGCTCGAGGCATCGGCCTTGCCTGTCAAGATAGTTGGGAAGCGGGCGCGAGCCGTCTCGTGTCCGCGTCCGCAGGAAACGCCGGCTATGCGGTTGCTTACGCCGGACGGAAGATCGGGATCCCGGTCACCGTCATTGTGCCTAAAACCACTCCTGAGTGGCTGCAAGGTCTGGTCCGTAGAGAAGAAGCCGAGGTTATTGTTCACGGAGATTCCTGGGACGACGCTCATGCTTACGGCAAGCAATTGGCCGAGGACAACTCTGCGTACATCCATCCTTTCGACGATCCGCGAGTATGGAAAGGTCACTCCTCGATCATTCACGAAATCGCCAGCGTGGGCGTGAAGCCGGGAGCTGTCGTGGTTTCGGTTGGCGGAGGCGGCCTTCTCTGCGGTCTGTTGGAAGGAATGCACGAAGTCGGGTGGACGGAAGTCCCGGTTCTCGCTGTGGAGACTGAGGGAACAGCTTCATTTGCCGCTGCCGTCAAGGCTGGGCACCTGGTGACCCTGGACCGTATCACTTCGATCGCCACTACTCTGGGGGCTCGGAGAGTGGCTGCCCAGGCGCTTGAGTGGACTAAACGGCATCCAATCACCACATGGCAAGTCACGGATCGCGACGCTGTTGACGCTTGCGTCCGCTTTGCGGATGAGCATCGAGTGCTGGTCGAGCCGGCCTGCGGGGCCTCACTTGCTGCGGTTTACAATAAAGCGGAACCACTTGAAGGCCTGCGGCCGATTGTGGTCATTGTGTGCGGCGGAGCCGGAGTGAGCCTGACACTTCTGGATAAATGGAAGAAGATGTTGAACTAAGAGGACCCACAATGCACGCACGCTTTGTGTATTCAGTTACGCGTGGAAGGAAAACCTGCCGTCGCTTGTCGTAAAGTGTGGGGCAGGCTTTCCAGCCTGCCATGATGTGTATTTAGGGACACGCGGGCTGGAAAGCCTGCCCCACAAAGACAGAATGCCCCCGAAAGACTGAATACTTAGCACTTTCTTTCACGTCGACGAGATTCATTTCCCGCACTTTCGTAGTAGGGCTTGTCGCTGGGCTTGGAGCGCGTGGTCCAGTTTGGACATGTCCATCTTCCCGTCCAGGTTCTTACTGAGCTGGGTCAGGGCTAGTGTGCCCGCTCCAAATGCCTGAGCCAATTGTCTAATCTGGACGACGTTGCGGTTACCCTTGAACCGATCCAGGACCTCTTCCAAATCTATCATAGCCTGCTGCATCTGGGCTGGACCCGCGACAGCGTCCTCCTCCTTTATGGCGTCCATTTTGGCAACATATTCCTCCACAGCCGTACAAACGTCATTTGACGATGTCTTGCTCAGAGAAGACTGCGACGGAAACGGTATTCCCCAATTGGCCGCTGCAAATACTCCCATCACTATAGCGCCAATCGCCAGAAGTATCGCAACACCTACCGGTATCAGGACTGCGGCCACGGACTTGCCGGTACTAGTGTTGTGGACTTCTCTAAACCCTATCACCGTCAGCACGATGCCCCAAAGGCTGGCAATAGTCCCCACAACAGGTATCGCGTTGAAGAGAGAAGTAACGGACGAGTAGGATACCACACGAAATGTCCCCTGGTATCCTGCATTCGCCCCTCCTACCAAGAGGAGGCACAGATGCAACATGCCGCTCCATATAAACAGAGCAGTTGGCACCGTTATCCACGCGCCCAGAACAACAAAAGCCATGCCTATCAAGAAGCCGAATAGTCCCACCCCGCCTCTGCCGAGCAAGCTGTACCAGATATACGTGAGAACGAAGCTTGCGACTATCGACATGACTCCGAAAAGAATGGGGTTGAGAAAACCTGCTTGTCTTGGCAGCCTCGAAAAGAACGTTGTCGGAGTAAGCAGACATTTCGTCGCTGTTTGAAAAAAGGCATTCAGAGTTCCGTAGCTCCCTCGGTCTTCCCACGGACAATCGTCTTCACGTTCATCAGGAACTTCATTGTACGCGCCTTCGTGAGCGCCCATTTCCGGCTGAGGGGCGCCCATACGAACTCCGGCCGCAGCAGCGTGCAGCCATTGCCCGCAATGCACGCACTTCGCGGCGGATTCTTGAATCTCCCTGGAACAGAAAGGACAGAGTTTCGTCTTCTTGGCTTCCGCGCCCAAAACATGCACAGCGCTCAGGTATCCGAGTCGGAGCAGTTCGTCTTTGATCTGTTTGAGTTTTCCGGGGCTCAATTCGTGGCGCCGCATTATGTCCGAATCGTGCAGGCCGCTCTTTACATCATAAGCAATGGTCTGGAGCAACTCTGTTGGTCTCTGCTCATCTACAGCGGCAGGTCCGGGGGCAGCGTCACCGTCAAACATTACTGGTTTACGGCCTGCCTTAACTAGCCCTCGTTCACGAAGAGATGAGGCGTTGATAAGCCCTGCTTCGACCAGTTTACTCAACGCGCTTTGGAGGCCCTTGGGAGTGAGATCGTGCTTCGACATCAGTTGGGAGTCACTCATACCCGATCTAATATCACTCACCAATTGCTTAGCGCTGATTTTCCGTTTGTTCATATGATTCCCCGACAAACGCGCCTCGGCGCCTGCTGCTCTCCGACAGCGGACAACGTCTGCCGCCGAGCGCAGATTTAAGTCGAGACTACCCCGCCTGCGAAGACACAATACCTGAATCCGATAACCGGAGGTAAAGAAAATTGTGAAAATGTGGGCCGACACTGATCACAATTTTTCCGTAATGAGGTATTCAAAACAACTGAGCATGCGCGACCGGCGTTTGGCACATATATCTCATGTGATATAACGGCATGTGCGCTGGCTCGATACTGACGAGGAGGTGGGGATGAGGAGCAAGGCAAGATGCGGTTGGGCCGGGGACGATCTCATGATGATTGCTTACCATGATGAGGAATGGGGCGCGCCGTCGCATGACGACCGCTTTTTATTCGAGTTCCTGGAGCTGGAGGGGGCTCAGGCCGGTTTGAGCTGGTCATCAATCTTGAAGAAGCGGAAGAACTACCGGGCAGCCTTTGATAATTTTGATCCGGAAATGGTGGCGGGCTATGGAGAGAATAAGATCAGCGAATTGTTGCGAAATCCCGGCATTATCCGCAATCGGCTGAAAATTCGCTCCGCAATCACAAATGCCGTGGCAGTTTTGTCAGTCCGAAAAGAATTCGGCTCCTTTGATTCCTATATCTGGCGATTTGTTGGTGGCCGGACTATCCAAAATCGGTGGGAGCGCTCCACGGATGTGCCGGCAAAGACACCGGAAGCTGAAGCCATGAGCAAAGACCTTAAGAAAAGAGGTTTTACATTCGTGGGACCAACAATTTGTTATGCGTTCATGCAGGCCATCGGGATGGTCAACGATCACACGACAGATTGCTACCGGTATCGCGAGTTGGGCGGCTCGCGCGACAACAACCCGTAATTTGAGATTGGATTGTCACATTAGCCGCGTTTGTGTGAGGAGAAATAACTTTCAGAAAGCGGACGACCAGGGAGAAACCTCTTTTGCAAAAAAGTTTTCCCCCTGGACCCCCCTTCAGAAAACTCCCATTCGTTTGCGGAATGGCCATGAGCCAGCGAGAGGTTAGTTTAACCGCACACAACCGTTAATGAGATAACATATAGGAGTTCTTTGCGGGGGGCCGGGGGCGGTTTTCTTGCAGGAAAGTGCCCCCCGGACTCCTTGCTGAGCAAAAGAAACAATCTATTTGAGATTAGCTTTGCGGTTCACGAAAAAGGACGTAGAACGTGGTTCCGCCCGATTGAGCGCAGACCTCGGGATCGGTGATATGCTCGCACGACGATATGCGACCGGCGCACTTTCCGCCGTTGGTCGCAAGATATTTGCATCTTTGACTTTCAAACCGAATGTCGAAGCAGCCTTCGTCCGCCAGGATCTTTAGCTGCATCAGCTCTAGTCCTTTGCCGCCTGCGTCAAAATCATAGGGGTTCTTTGTGGAATATTGGTCCGTGTCCTGCGTGTGGTGAAAGGCTTCATAGACAAAGGCTCGATCCGCTTCAAGTATACCCACACCTTGATCTGACACTTTCAGGAGCAGCCCCAAAGGATCTTTTTCCAGGCTGACGACAACCTTCCCTTCATCAGGCGTGTTTTCAATCGCATTCTTTAGTAGCGTCCCTAATGCCTTCCTGAAGACGCTTGGATCAATAAAGGCCGTCTCCAAAGGCTCCAAATGCGGCACAATTTCCACAGACCGGTGGGAACTTTCCCGGTGGATTTCGTCCAGGATTTCGTGAGTGAACGGGATTACCGGAAAAGCCACAGGTTTGCATTCACGTCGCTCGATCATGTCCTGGACGATTTCCTGCATATCCATCAGGCGCTTCAGGTTGCGAGAGACTCTGTTAAGTATCTTCTCTTTCGTCTCCGGGGAAAGATTTGGCTTAGCCAGCTTTGGCGCCGAGGCCTTAATAATCGCGAGCGGAGTGGTCAACTCGTGCGCCAGATGACTGACAGCGCGCTTTCGGGCCCTTTCCATAGACTTCCATGCGGTGATATCGCGAAGGATCACGAGGATGCCTGCCGGATTCCCTTCGTGATCGTGATATCGCGACGAGCTGACGCTCACATCGAGCACTCGACCATCCTTGGTGTTCCTCCTGGTCTCGAATCCGCTGACCGGCTCGCCGTCACGTATGAGCCTGTTAATACCTTGCAGAGATGTTTCCCGTTCGGACTCGGGCACGAACGGTATGCGACTGCCCACGACTTCGTCTTTGGTCCATCCGAAGACCTTGGTAAACGCTTCGCTCACATATATGGTATTGCCGGCCAGATCATAGATGACTATGGCATCGGCTGAAGAGTTGATTAACGATCGGTAAAGGTCTTCACCGCGCTTCGATCGCTCGTAGAGTTTGCGGTATTCCTCCTCGCTTTTCCGCAAGTGCGCTTCGGCTCGTTTGCGATTTGTTATATCGCGCATTATGACCAGTATCCCCGCAGGCTTGCCGTCATGATCGCTATAGCGCGACGAACTCAGGCTAACATACAATACCCGGCCGTCCTTTGTGTTCCTAATGGTTTCAAACCCGCTGACCGACTCTCCGTCTTTGATGAGACGATGGATATGCTCAAGAGAAGTTTGCAGTTCGGATTCGGGCACAAAGGGTATTCGCTTGCCCACAACTTCTTCCTTGGTCCATCCGAACATTCGGGTAAATGATTTGCCCACGTACCTGGCGTTGCCTTCAAGATCGTAGACGATCATGGCGTCGGCTGAGGAATCTATGGCGTTCACAAGAGCTTCAAGGATTTCCCGGTCGTTTCTGGCTCGTGTCTCCGCTCTTCGAGCGTCGAGATTTTGCTCGGGGCGGTTGGTGGTGTTGGGTCTATCGGACATAGGAATTCGGGTCCATATTAGGTCAGGCGCCTTGTTCAATAGGTCCGAAACCGACCATAAAGAGGCTGTCTCAAGCCGGCGGTTCGGGGATAATATCAGTAGGGGCGGTTCGTGGAGGTTGTCAGAAAATTACTTAACCTCCTAAAATCGTAGTACGACCTTCCCTGACCCCGTCTCCAAAGAGAGAGGGGTTCTGTCAAGCTCCCCCTTTGCTAAAGGGGGGTATGGGGGGATTTTGAGATAAGACATTGAAAATCCCCCTAAATCCCCCTTTAAAAAAGGGGGACTTCAAAGTCTGCCTCTGCTTCCTAGAGGCGGGCGCCATCGTTCCGATTCTAGGTTCTTCCCACAAGCCGGTCCGCAAATTTCACAGCTTGTTCCTTGATTTCCGCGCCCATCGCGTCCGGTGTGGTCGTGAACGGTATTACCAGAGATTCGGATCCGCTGATCTTTGCATAATCCATGAGTCTTTGAAACATCTGAACTATCAGTTCAGCGTTTTCTTCGATAGGGCCTGCGCAAGTCACCAGAAGTCCGGCCCGTTTTCCTTCAAGGAGAGATTTCCAGTTCGGCGTTCCGTAACCTGTGACCAGGCAGAAATGACGGTCTATCAACGGCTTGATTTGCGAAGAGAAACCCCAACAAAACAGTGGGGAAGCCAACAGCAAGGCGTCGGAAGCCATTAGTCGCTCGAAGATTTCTTTCGCGTCATCTTCTTGAGGACAACCGGGCTCGTCGGGGATGCCCTGGCAGGTGTAGCATTCTTTGCAGCCGTTCACCTTTTTATCCGTTATATTGATACGATCCACATCGTGACCTTTTGCTCGAAGTTCTTCTTCAACCCACCCCAGTACCTTCGCCGTATTGCCCTTTTCCGGGCGAGGACTGCCCAACACGCTCGTAATCTTCATGATAACCTCCTATGTAAACGAAACAGTAAATTACCTCTTTTGTGGTATGGATTATGTCTTCAGCTCAGCGCCACGTAACCGGCAGCTTTTGTGCCGTCATTCCTGCGAAGGCAGGAATCCGGATATTTTCCCGGCGAAAGCCGGGAACCAGACTCGATTCAGTTTTTCAACGGGGTGACGAACAACCACCAGATCCCCGCTTTCGCGGGGAGAATTCCGGATTCCCGTTGGCAGGGGAATGACGTTGTTACCCATTGTCTGCGCCTCAGCTGATCTAAGTCAATAATCCATTGTAGCAAAGTCTTAACATCCATAGCTTACAGACAAACAAGTTCCATTTCAATTAAAGTCCCCTCTATGCCCGCGACTCTCACATAGAAATCGCAAGCTGAGTCGGTTGCTGCAAGACAGGCCGAATTAACGAAATTCGTTTGAGAACCCGCCTGCCCGAAGCGCTTGATCCCTAGACCGCCTTACGGAACGTTCACGGAAATCTCACCGTATACTAACGAATACTTTGTCAGAATTGGCTTGAAAGTATGTCAAACGAGTGTTAGTTCGAGTCACGCATCGAACAACAAAACGGAGGCGATTCTCCCTCAGGAGGAGTGAAGTAAGAACATGGGCACTAGATACCGACGTAACAATGGCGCCACCCCAGGAAATCGATCGGCATCTCGTCCTATCGGATTTGTCGGAGACAGATCGGCTTCGACGCCCGATCGTTCCAACAGCGTGAATCGGTTTCCCGAGCAATCAAGTTCGAAGCTTTCAAGCAAACAGGCGCCGGAATCAAAGGAAGGCGGCGCCACTGACAAAAAGAAGATAATTGTGGTGGACACGAGCGTTCTGGTCCACGATCCGGAGTCGCTCGACATCCTTCGCAACGGCGCCACGATTCTTTCGGTCCCTTGGACGGTTTTGGAAGAACTGGATCAACTGAAGAATAAACCGGACATCGGGTGGGACGCGAGGGAGGTGATAAAGAGACTGGAACTCCTGGCTCGGACTGAGGACGGCTGTTTCAGGATTGAACCGAAACCGAGCAGGAAGCATTTCAGAAACGATCTTCAGAGAAACAAGGCCGATCACCAGATTATTGCCACGGCTCGAGCCCTCCAGGCCGGCGCCAACGGGAAGCATGAGGTCCTGTTGATGTCTCGGGACACCATCGTCCGAGTCCTGGCGAGGGAACTTGGCATAAGGGCCGAAGATTATCCGCACAACCAGGTGAACGCTGTTTTTCATTCTGCTCTGAAGCGCATCAATGTGCCTGAGGAAATCATCCCGCAGCCGGGGGAAACGTTTGAGCTTAACTCACGAAATTCCGAGCCCCTGCAATACAATGAGGGGGTCGTCTGCTGGAGCAAATCCGGGGCGCAGTGGGAAGAATCGTTTGCAGCCCTCTTCAAGGCAGATCGGTTCAAAATGGTCCCTTTCGACATATCCGCTTGTGGGTTGCGACCATTTGTGCTCGAGTCCAACGGAAACGGATCAGACAAAGAGAATCCTCAAAACAGAGGGAGTCGGCAGAATTGGTCTCAGCATGTGGCGCTGGCTCAGGTCCTTGATCCCAAAATCAGTCTCGTGTTCCTGCAAGGCGGCGCAGGGACCGGCAAAACCTTGATAGCTCTTGCGGGAGCATTGGAACAGAGAAGGCACTATACGAACATTGTGATTGCACGCCCTATGGTCCACTTGGAAGATCGAGATGAAATCGGGTTTTTACCCGGCGGACTGGAAGAAAAAATGGCGCCTTGGGTCGAGCCGATCCTGCAGGCATTCTCTTTCTTGGGAGGTGTTAAGCCGGAAAACCGGGACTTGATAGCAAAATTGCAAGAAAACAAGAAGATAATCATTAAGCCGCTCGATTATATCCGCGGAGAGACTTATCACAAATCCTTCATGGTGATCGATGAAGCTCAGAATCTGACACCGCATCAGGTCAAGACAATCATTACTCGGGCCGGCACTAACACGAAGATGGTGTTCACCGGGGACCTTGGGCAGATCGATCGCAACCGCAGATTGGATCGCAAATCCAGCGGCCTGGCATATGCCATGAGCAAGATGGCGAATCAGCCTATGGTAGGCATCTGCAATTTCAAGGATACAGTTCGTTCCCCATTGGCGGGTTTGGCGGAGGAACTGCTGTAGGGGACCGCACTGCGGACACATAAGATTTGGTGCGCAACAGAATCACAACGGGCGATTCACTGGGCTTTTGGAATGCCTGAAAGCCGGCAATGCCCGAAGGCCACACTCGCACCATTGTTGCGTGGTTATTGCGTTGTGCCGCCCCAGCCTTCTCCATAATTAAGTAGGGGTTTGCCGTAACTCCGAAACTTCCAAGGTGGCGGAACCACTCAAAATACTCTTTCGCAAAGAAAGACCACCGACCAGGATCCCAAGACTCGAATTTATTGTTTGATCTTGATTAGACAGGATGTTACTTGGTTGCCTCAGCACGAGGGGCGGTGTCAAGTCAACCTCTCATTTTCTTAGCGGCATGCTATATCTAAAAGAAACGCGTTTGGGGGTCTGCCTGCGAACAATCTGACTGGCGCGCTGACAAGTTCTGTCGTGAGAAGCGTCTGAAATGATGCGCAGCGTGTACACTATCTTCAGAGCTTCGAGCGATTACATGGCGCGTGTTCGTCTACAGGTCTCAAGACCTTCCGATTATTCTTTACTGACGGGATGCGGAGGTTCAAAGATGACTGATTGGAGCACGATGGCGGCATTTATAATAGGCTTTATTTCAAGCACGCTAGCAGGCTTTTTTGTTCCGTGGTGGGGCCACAAGATTCAATCAGCCCGGAATTACATCTATTTTAGAGTCTTTCCTTCCACAATTGATCTTTCCGGAGAATGGAAAGCCGATTTTCAAGAACCCGAGAATGATGGAACCTTGTTGGAATCGTCGGAAGCCGTCACTCTTACGCAAAAGGGTTCGACTCTAAAAGGAGGAGGAACAACCGGGGGAAAGTATACGAGAAAATTCAAGTTCTCTGGTGAAATCATACAGAACGTTTTTAGGGGTACCTACGAGAGAGTAGGGGAAAAAAGAGGCGTTCTCATTGGTACCGGTGTGTTTGAACTCGCGGTATCCGCGGATAGACAAACCATGGTGGGTAAGTGTATCTGGTTGGATAAGTATACGTCGCAAATCGAATGCTCGGATTACAAATGGTCAAGGGCAATAAGATGACGCAGGACTTACCTGTTGACTACGTCATGGCTGCTCGTGATTATAGCTGCCTTGAGACCAAAGTTAAAATATTTATTTCTAAAGCTTGCCTATCTTACTGTAGCAGGTGCGGTACCCTCTGTTGCAAAAGAAGTATATGTTCCGAATCCATTGACAGTCATTGGCTAAGGATTGTGTGGAGTTTGCGCGGTCATGAGATGGGTCAATATGATGGCATAATGGGTTGGCTTTCATCCTACGGCTGCAATTTGACTGCCGGTCGCCCCCCTGTATGTTATATGTTCTTTTGTAATAGGATAGTCGAAGAAATCCCCACAGCTACATATTTATGCCGCTTAAAAGCCATCTCCGAGCTTGTTACATTCGCTGGGAAGAACGCGGTGGGAAATAGGCATTTGGTGACTTTGTCAGCAGAAGATATTATGACAAACCTCGATTTCAACAGGCTAAGAAATCGGATCGCAAAATGTTTGCAATTGTATAGAAGTGGTTGCAAAACCCATGTTTGAGATTAACCGTTTGATATCGCGAGCTAAATAAGGCATTGTACTTTCTGCATGTTTCGCGTAAGAGACTCATCGGAGGTAAACCGATGGGTGTGCGA
>Ga0172371_10004008_pt1 | contig 22532 bp, 22 predicted proteins | sample Lak12m_FD_114543 | JGI IMG/M metagenome (GOLD analysis project Ga0172371, IMG submission 114543) | Freshwater microbial communities from Kabuno Bay, South-Kivu, Congo - kab_022012_12m | ecosystem: Environmental > Aquatic > Freshwater > Lake | place: Democratic Republic of the Congo: South-Kivu...
CAGACCTGCTTTTATCCCTTTATTAATATGAGCATGCAAACGCTTCAAATATTGAACAGCAGTATTGTGTTGAATTTTAATTGATAAAAAGTTCCAAAATTCATCTATAAATTTATGGTCAACTTCGCTACAGAGCAATTTGGTTTGGTTAGTAAAAATTTTTAGTTGTTTTAAAGCACTTGACACAGTATTATCATAATATTTTTTTTGGATATTATCAATTACCCAGAAAAGGTCTGTTTTCAAAGGTTGTTTTTTTCTCGGGAGATTATGAGTATCATCTATCGAATCAAGTTCTCTTTTAGCTTTAATAGCTTGAACCCTACGAATTTTCTCTTTGTCTTCTTCCTTAATCCTTTTAATTTTTGAATAATCAGCATTAACATAAATACCCAAAAAATCATAAGAGCGTTTGGTATAACCTATGGCATCTTTTGTGTAAATATCCAAATAAACACTGTATTTTCCCGTTGCCAATTTTTTATATCTAATCTGTACCATGATAAATCCTACAAAAGTTAAGAAACATATCGGTAACAAAAATAGCATAAATAAAGCAAAATAACAAATAATATTAATTTATTTATTTTGTTAATAAATCGTTAAGTATTTTAATAATAATAAAATAACAAATATATGATAAATATCAACAAATGTTAATGTAATCCCGGAGGGATTAAATTTTGATTATACTCATTACATTAACATATTTAGTATTGTTAATTGATTTAATATTAAATTACATAAATTATCGAACTTCTTATAATATTTTGTATGCTCAATTATAAAAAAATGATTAATATTGTGATATTATTTGATTGGTAATTATTGGAGAATTTTGATGTTAGAAAAAAAAGCAATCAGTTCAGCTCAGCTGGACGAGACAATCTCAAAGCGATGGAGCTGCCGTGCATTCGACATTGCAAAAAGTGTAAACAGAGAACAGATACTGTCTTTATGCGAAGCGGGCAGTTGGGCACCTTCCTGCTATGGAGACGAACCCTGGAGATTTATTGTTTTTGATAAGTTCAGTGATGAGCCGGCATACAGCAGGGCATTTTCCTGTATCGGCGAATGGAATCAAAGTTGGGCAAAGAATGCTCCTGTACTTTTCTTTTCATTTGCAGATACAAAATTCAGGAAATCCGGCAAGCCAAACCGTTGGGCTCAATACGATACCGGCTCTGCTGTAGAAAATATTATTCTTCAGGCTGTATGGCTTGGATTGATGGCACATCCCATTGGCGGTTTCGGTTCAGAAAAAGTAATGAAGGAGTTTAAAATTCCGGAGAATTTTACTCCTATGTCTGTTGTTGCCATTGGCTATCAGGCAGAAGCTGAAATACTCGAGGAAGAATACAGAATTTCGGAAGTGAAAGAAAGATTCAGAAGACCGCTTGGTGAAACTTTCTTCTTTTCAGATTTTGGAGTAGGTTTAATTTGACAGATATTTAATTTTATTTTAAAAACACTTATTGGTTATTAAAAACTAATAGTATTTTTTATTATTTTTCAATAATTTGTAAGTTAATCTGATAAAGTAATTGAAAAAACTAATTATGTTATACAAATTTCAAGGTCATAACAATGAAAAATCGTATCGAAAAAGATTCAATGGGCGAAATTGAAGTTCCTGCTGATGTTTACTGGGGAGCTCAATCTGCCCGCTCACTAATTCACTTTAATATTGGTACTGAAAAAATGCCACGTCAAGTTATCCGTGCTATGGGTATTTTGAAAAAAGCGGCGGCAATCGTTAATGCCGAACTCGGAGTTCTTGCAAAAGACAAAGCCGAGTTAATTGTTAAAGCGGCAGATGAAGTAATCGAAGGTAAGCTTGACGCTCACTTTCCTCTGGCTATTTGGCAAACCGGCTCTGGCACACAATCGAATATGAATACCAACGAAGTTATTTCCAACAGAGCAATTGAAATGGCAGGTGGTGTAATGGGAAGTAAAAAACCTGTTCATCCAAACGACGATGTCAACAAATCTCAAAGCTCAAATGATACATTCCCAACGGCAATGAATATTGCTGCTGCAGAAGAACTAAATAAAAGGTTACTCCCTGCTTTAGCAATTCTCCGGACAACTTTAAAGAAAAAATCCGATGAGTTTATGAATTTCATTAAAAGCGGAAGAACTCATCTTATGGATGCTGTTCCGATAACCTTAGGTCAGGAGTTCTCAGGTTACGTCCAGATGCTTGACAATGCCATCGAAAGAATTAATCTGGTACTTCCGGGATTGTACGAACTTGCATTGGGTGGCACTGCTGTTGGTACCGGATTAAATGCTCATAAGGACTTTGCAGTTAAATCAGCGGCAAAGATTGCAGAGCTGACAGGTCTTCCATTTGTAACTGCACCGAATAAATACGAAGCTTTGGGAACACATGATGCTATTGTTTTTGCTCACGGTGCATTGAAAACACTGGCGGCATCACTTATGAAGATTGCAAATGATATTCGCTGGATGGCTTCCGGTCCACGCTGTGGATTGGGAGAACTGAGCATACCCGAAAATGAGCCGGGCTCTTCAATAATGCCTGGGAAAGTAAATCCGACTCAGTCTGAAGCAATGACTATGGTTGCGGTTCAGGTTACGGCAAATGATGTTGCAATTAATTTCGGTGGTTCGCAGGGTAATTTTGAACTAAATGTTTTCAAACCGGTTATTATTTATAACTTCAACCAGAGTGTCAGATTGCTCGCAGATACATGTCTTATGTTCAATGAACATTGTGCAGCCGGTATCGAACCAATTAAGGAAAAGCTCGATTATTACATGAACAACACTTTGATGCTGGTTACTGCTTTGAATCCGCATATCGGTTATGACAATGCGGCAAAGATTGCAAAGAATGCTCATCATAAAGGTATTTCTCTGAAGGAGTCAGCTGTTGAACTCGGCTTGCTAACTGCAGAAGAATTTGATGCTAAGGTAAGACCGGAGGAAATGCTTGGACCGAAGCTAAAGTAATGGATGATTGCCAATTGACAATGAATAGTGAATGAGGATAATGTTAGGAGCTGTTTAACTACAGCTCCTATTTTATTTAATGATTAATTGAACAGTGAGTATTTATTCCAAATCCAAAGCTCTGTAAAACAATTGTAAAGCTATGATTTTATTCATAAAATCCTTATTTTTGTTACTTATGTAATTCATTATTTGGATTTTAATGAACAGGTTTTTCATAGTAGCAGGCGACCCTTCGGGTGATATTCATGCTTCAATATTGATGAAGTCAATTCTAAGCATTTCTCCCGATACTGAATTTTTAGGTATTGGTGGTAAGGAAATGACAAAAGCAGGTCTTAGTTCATTAGCACCCATAGAAGAAATGTCTGTTGTCGGTTTTTGGGAAGTTGCAAAAAAGTATGGGTATTTTAAAAACACATTTAACAAATGCGCAAATATCCTACAAAATGAGAAAATTGATGCATTCATACCTGTTGATTATCCCGGTTTTAACATCAGATTATCAAAAAAGGCAAAGGAATGTAAAGTCCCTGTAATCTATTACATTGCCCCACAACTTTGGGCATGGGGTAAAAACAGAGCAAAAAGTATTGCTGAAAATACTGATTTATTATTGACGGTATTCCCTTTTGAAAAAGAATATTTTGAGAAATTCGGAATCAAAACTAAATTTGTTGGTCATCCGCTTCTTGACAATCCAATATTTGAAAACAATTTTCCAAGCTATTATGAAAGAAAAAACTTGATTGCACTCATGCTGGGAAGCCGGGAGCAGGAAATCAAAAATCATTTGCCGATTATGGAACAAATCGTAAGTGAGATTGTAATCGCTAATCCTGATTATAAAATCGGAATAGCTCCAACAAATAATGTTTGCAGGGATATGATAAGTAACTATTTGAATCAGAATAAAAATTGGGTTTTTTTTGATAATTCACTCGAACTGATGTCTAAAGCAAAAGCAGGAATTGTTAAAACCGGTACTTCAAATCTTGAAGCGGCACTTTGCGGGATGCCATTCATTATGCTTTACAAAACATCACCTATAACTTACTTTTTAGGAAAAAGATTAGTCAATCTAGATTATATTTCGCTTGTTAATATTTTAGCTAAAAGAAAGGTTGTTGATGAATTTATTCAAAAAGACATTAATATTGAATTGATGAGAAATAAAGTTCTTGAGTTAATCAATAATAAAAATAAATTCGAGGAAGTACAATCCCAATTTCAAGTGATTAAAAAAGAACTGGGTGAAAAAGGTGCTTCAAAAAATGCGGCAGAAACAATTTTGGATTTCATTGAAATTAAATGAGAATTAAATTCAGATATAGGTTGGCTATTTTTTTGCTTAATATTATCAGCAAAACATGGCGATATAAAATTGAAGGGACACTACCAAATTCAAATGGTATTGTTGCTTTTTGGCATGGATATATGTTGCCTGTTTGGAGATATTTCTCAAAATATAATCCTTTTGCTGTAGTGAGCCAAAGCAGAGATGGTGAATTGTTATCAGAATTATTGAGCAGTTGGGGGTATAGTTTAATAAGAGGTTCATCTTCAAAGGGAAGCAAAGAGGCATTGGATGAAATCACACATAAAGCATCAGATAAAATTATTCTTATGACACCTGACGGTCCGCGGGGACCAATTTATGAATTTAAACCCGGTGCAGCAGTTGCATCTATGAGAGCAGGAGTGACATTGTATTTATGTAAAGTAAGGATTTCATGGAAAATAAATTTTAAAAAAAGCTGGGACAATTTTTCACTGCCACTACCATTTTCAAAAATTTATATTAATATTTTATGTATAGAAAAAATCAATGATGATTCTTCGAGAGATGAGGTTGATGAAAAAATTAAATACTGTACTGAATTTTTAAATTCCTGAAAAATACATGAAAAAGATAATTTCGGAAATATATAGTATTGTGGTAAAGAGAAGGAATAGGAGTTTTGATGCTAATAAAATTAAAATTCATAAATGTGTTTCACCTGTAATCAGTGTTGGCAATTTGTCTGTTGGTGGTTCGGGAAAAACACCTTTTGTGATAACTCTCACAAAAATAATAAAAGAATTGGGTTGCAGACCTGCAATTGTTGGTCGTGGTTACAGAAGAAAAAGTAATGGAGAAGTCATAGTTTCAGATGGCAATAAATTGTTTGTGGATGCAAGAACAGGTGGAGATGAAATGATTCTGCTTGCCGAAACATTAAAAGTTCCGGTAATTGCACATGACAGGAAATATTTGGGGGCTTTATCTGCTGAAAGCCGTTTCGATATAGACTGCATCATTATTGACGATGGTTTCCAACACAGATATTTACATAGGGATTTAGATGTTTTGCTTTTAGACACAGAGATTTTGGAAAAGCCATATCTTATACCAAAAGGTAGATTGAGAGAACCTCTTGAATCAATTAAAAGAGCAGATGTAATTTGTTTTGTTGGAAATATTAATCCTGAGAAATATAAAATCGAAGGATTTTTGAAAGATAAAATAACACTTAACATTAAAATTACACATGGGGTCCCATTCTACTTAGTTCAGGGTAAAACTGACGATATTTCTGAAAAAAAAGACAACATAAGCACAGAACAAGGATTAATTGCTCTCAGTGGTATTGCAAAACCAAAGAACTTTCGGCTGATGCTTGAAGCTTTAAATTACAGTATAAAAAAAGACATAGTCTTTTCCGACCATCATATTTATTATAAAAATGATATTGACTATATAATAAATAAATGTAACCAATTTAAAACATTTACAGTTGCAACAACAGAAAAAGATGCTGTGAAACTGAAAGAGTTTGGCAATGTTTTTGCTGAAAATAATATTCAGATATTGATATTTCCGATATTTGTTAAAATTGAAAAAGGAGAAGAAGAACTGAAGGAAGTTTTAAAAAAATTATTAGAGAAGAAAAAATGAGTGCTTTAAATATTCATAAATATTTGAATTTCGTACTTTCTGCAATTATACTTATTCTGGTTTTTACATTATCGTCATGTTTCAAACCAGATATTAAAGTTGCTTTATCCAAGGGAATTGGTTCTGAGCATTATGAGCAATATGAAAAATGGTTAAATTCTATAAATTCTGATATCGAATATGTTGATTTATATAATATTGACAGAACTGAAGCGATACGAATTTTGAAAGAATGTTCAGGTTTAGTCTTAACTGGTGGTCCTGATGTACACCCTGAAAGATATGGCAAAGGATATGACACAGCAAGATGTGAAATAGATTTAAAAAGGGATACTCTTGAATTTGAATTAATAAAATTAGCCAGAGATTTGAAATTACCCATATTGGCAATTTGCCGAGGAGAGCAAATTTTAAATGTTGCTTATGGTGGTTCATTGATTGTAGACATTCCATCTGACTTTGACTCTTTGGTTAATCACAAGTGCGAAGACCCAGCCAATTGTTTCCATAAAGTAATGGTAGTAAAAAATACATTATTGTCAAAATTAAGCGGTTTGGAATTTGGAGAAGTTAACTCAAATCACCACCAGGGGGTAAAGAATCTGGCAGATGTATTTATTGGTTCAGCTTATTCTCAGGACGGATTGGTTGAAGCATATGAGTGGAAGGATAAAAAGAATAATCCTTTTTTAATTGCTGTGCAATGGCATCCTGAAAGATTGGATACAGTAAATAAATTATCGAATCCTATTGGCAGTGAATTTATTAAGGAAGTTGAAAAATATGATAAAACAAGATAAGAATTTTGATGTTTGTAGTAGAAAACATGACAATTAAATAGTGATTAATACTATTTTTGACAGTATTATAAAACTACTGAAAATATTTAGATTTTTCTTTAATTTGCAGTGCTGTTTTTGCTTTTTTATAAATATTGAAACAAATATTAACATTTTGTGTTAATATATAGATATAATGTTTGGAATTTATTTTTTTAATAATCGAGATTAATGAAGGTTTGGCCCGTACCGGAAAGTTTTAAAAAGACAATACCACGCAACGGAGAACCCGGCTCTTTTTGGGAGGACCGTGGCGACAGATTCCATTGTGGTGTTGATATTTTTGCACCTGAAGGTTCTGAAGTAGTTGCAACTGAAAGCGGGTATATTATTGATAAAGGTATATTTACTTTACCTGAAAAAAGCTCATATTGGGATAAAACTTATTATGTAATATTAAAAACCAATCAAAAGGTATTGGTTAAATATGCAGAATTAGCCGAAGTTTTTGTTCATACCGGTGATTTTGTTGATGCGGGATATCCAATCGGTACTGTTGGCAGAGTCATTAACAAAGAAGCAGTTTCATATCAAGACCCATATTACATTCAGGAGATGGTAGAAAAAAACCAAATCTCGATGCTTCATCTTGAACTTTACAAAGCACCTGTAACTATCGTTCAGCCATATCAAGCAGGTAATTTCTTTGGGGAACGCAGACCGGAATCATTAATTGACCCTGCATTGTATCTGAATGGCTTAGTCAAAAAAATGCGTGAAAAATCAGAACCGCATATCTAATTGCATCATCACTCTTTCATCTCTGTTTCCGGGGATTTCAAGGTAACCGTTTCCAATACTATTAACATTATTTTTCTTTGTTATTGAATACCTCAGCCAAATATCAATGTTTTCAAATAGAGAAACTTTTGTATAAATAAAAAATCTGAATCCGTCACCATACATTGGGATTGTCGTCATATAGCCAGGCAGAGCCATTTCATATTGATAGATAGCCGATTCAAAACTTTTTGTTGAAAATGCTGAGAACCTCAATCCGGTTTGTAAAATTTCATTGTAATCCCACTTTGATTCCAGAAATCCTGCAAAACCATTTTCTTTAGGAACTAAATCTTCGAACTTTACAAGATTCGCTTCTAATCTTACTCTTAAAGAAAACGATTGAAACAACAAATTGTCGAGTTCAACTCTGAATCTATAAATATTCTTTTGAAATATCTCTCTATAATTTTCAGTAATATTGACAGCATCTGTTTTATTCTCAGCATTACCCCTGAAGTAAAAAGATGTTTGTGGCAGTATTTTCCATTCAGTCTGGAAAAAAATATCTACTCCATGAATTGGTTCAGGTACGGTATAAGTTTTTTCGAATGATTCATACAAATCAGCATAAGCAGAAAAAATTAGTTTATTCACGCCTTTGTATTCCAAACCTGTATAAAGTCCTCTTTCATTATTTGGAGCATACATCTCTCCAAAATTCATGCCGTAAGGTGAGCGAAATCCAGGTGTATAACTGCGAAAATGCATAGCTAATGAAAAATCACTGAATTTATATTGTGAACCTGATTTGAATCCTGCATTGCCTTTTGCATCATAACTTAATTCTGAACCAAAAGAAAAATTTGAATAATTATAAAAAGTAAATGCTGATATTAAGTTACCTTCTTTTCCTAAAAATGATGATTTCGAATCAGTTCTTAGTTCCTTGTCATTTTGAACTCTAATCGCTGTTAAGCCAAGACTTAAAAACTCATTTTTCCATTCGAGATTTCCTCCGAGCAACAATTCTTTATAAGCATTCTTTTTGGATATTTCGCTTTTGGTCCTGTAATAACCGGATTTAAAAACTGAAGAAATACTCTTTGTTAAAGAATCATACGTTCCTGCTCTATCCGAATTTGAAACAAATAAAATAGTACTTATGTTGTTCTTCAATACTTCGAACTTGTACTCAATAGCCGCTCCACGAAACAACCTGTAATCAATAGATGAGCGATATTCCCGTATGCCACTTCCTTTCTGAACAGCAGGATAAATTACTTCCGAACTTTTACTCACCGGAAATTGCTTCCAAAGGATATTACCCATACCAGTTTCGATATAATAATCTCCAACGATAAATTTTAAATTATCAAAAGAGCCGGATAAATAGCAGGAATAATGGTCAGCCAGGTAAACTTCACCTGCATCTTTGTCAACCAGAAAACCGGCTGAATATTCATCGAAATAACCTGTAATCCTATTATATAACTCAAATGCATTACCTTGGAAAATATTTTCTGTAAAACCTCTTGGCTCTCTTAAATAATCTTTCGTTCTGGTCCTGAAATAAATTTTGTCTAATTTCTTTGGTGAATTATCCAATGTTGAACATAAATTCAGCAAGTATTTTTGTTCATCACTCAATTCCATTAAAGCAAATAATTGTTGATAGCTGTTTATTGTATCAATCTCTGCATTTCTCAATATATCTCTTGCTTCAGATGTTGTAAATCCCGGAATACCTAAGAACTCTGAGATTGTTGCTCTCTTAAGATAAATTGGATGCTCTATGAACTGCTCAATAGCATCTATTTCCGGAGAAGAGCCGGTTTCAACAGAAACTTTCTCCAATATATTTTCCAGAAATTTGATATCCAATTCCTGAGATAAGAGAATTACAGGAATTATGAAAAATATAATTATTGCTATTAAGCTTTTCAAATTCAATTTTTCTTTTTTTAATAATTAATAAATTATCAAATTAATTACAAATTATCAAAATAAATGTTTAATTGGACATGAAAGCTAATAGCTTGGAAGCGACAGATGAGATGGTTTCAAAGACAATTTTATCATTACAATACAATTCAATCTGATTATTATTAGTTAACTGTTTTTCAAGAAAGAAATTGAATTTTGTTTCTATGATATTTGAGATTATTAAGCACAAATATAAAATTATTTCAGGTTCAGTTTCAGCATTAATTCTCTGCTCTAAAATATCATTTCTTTTAAGAATTATTTCTGGAAAGAATTCCGATAAATTTTCAATTGCTTTGTAAACCGATATTCTAAGAGGAGTGTGTTCAAGGTAATTATCAAATCCCAGCTCATTCTCATTGATGTATGAAAAAAGTAAGTCAACATAATCTTCAGCTATCTGTTTGTCTGATGACATAATCTCACCTATAATTTCAGGTATCCTCCAAGGAATTCCACCTGACTCTTCAGTCAGCATCCATATACACTTTCTAATCAATACCCTGACTTTTTCTTTATCTGAAAGTATTAAATATTTAGCAAGAATATGGAAGCTTCTAATTGCTCTGTAACTAAGAAGAGAAGATTCTGAATAAGAAATAGAAAAGAAAGAATTTGATAATTTCGCTCCATGAATTTCGATTAGTTCGGTAATATTTTCCTGCCAATGTTCCTTAAGCAAAATATCAGAAACTGCATTTTTCAAGCGTTGTCCTCCCAAAGAGGTCAAATCTTTTTGATTATTCATTTATTAGCAGGATAATTTTTTAGTTTAAAGAAATTAATTGACCATTGACTGCCTGATTTCTTCCTGGCGAATTACATCAAATGAATTTGTTAAAAAATTCATGGTTGAATTCAGGTCTCCCGATTTAAGGTCACTAAGCAATATCAGTGCCTCTATCTCAGGAAAATCAACATTCATAATCTCATCAATCAAAACACCTTTTCTTCCATTTAAGCGGCTGAATGACTTAATGTAATCCTTAACAAATTCCTGCGGTATATTAGTAAAATGCGATACGGCATCGCTAAAAATGTCAATATATGTCATACGCAAATATCATTAGTTCATAATTTTCTTTTTTAAAACTTTATTTATATAAACGAATGAAAAAATATAATTATTGTAGAATATTTTGAAATTTTTTCTGTATTTATGAAGTCTAATTATGATTAAACGATGCATTGAATAAATTATTTTTAGTTTACACTGAGACTATAAATAAATTTACTTAATTCGATTTTTTTAATGAATTGTTTCAGTTGTTCAATGTCATTTACTCCCATTTCCGGAGCAATGCAAATAGAGATTTTCCCGCTTTTCATTTTGTCCAATGATTTTAACGTCATTTTTCTTTTAGATGCTTCTTCAACGATAACACTTAACATGTCAATATAATTTAATCCAAATATTTTCGCAAAATCCAAATAATTGCTATCATCATACTTATTGTGACCTGAATAAAAGCTGACAGTTGATAACAGAAAGCAAAAAGAATTATCAATTTTACAATTTTCAATTTTCAAAAAAGCTGTCATGTTTGTCAATTTTGTCATTTACCTGACTAGTTTTATGACAAATTTGGATTGATTTAATTTTATATATTACAATGAGTTAATAGTAATTGAATATAAAAATGGCATTGTTGTCATCGTTTTTTTGATGTCTGAACTTTGACTTTTGTGATATGTCTGATTAATGTGATTTTTTACATACCCCGTCCCGACAAGTAGGAACCCCTCTCTCAAGAGGGGAACATACGCCTCGGTGCCTTCTTGACAGAGGGGATTTTTCAGCATAACATTTTTCAAAGAACAAGGTGGACGAAATTACGAAGTTGGTGCGGAATGTAATTTATTTTATTTTAAAATTATTTTAAAAGCAAATAGCTTAATGTAGAAAGCTGAAAGCTAAAGTCAGAAGACAGGAGACAGAAGACAGAAGTCTGAAGTCAGAATGACCGAAAGACAGAAGAATTTCACGCTAAGTCGCAAAGGGGCAGAGACGCAGAGTGTCTGAATCGCTGGTAGTTGCTGTCAGTTGTAACAACTTACAGAACATGAAAAATGTTAAATTGTGAAAACTTTATTTACCATTTTTTATTATATCAAGATTTGGATTGATTCTTCTAAGAGTTTTTTTTAATCCAAAATGAAGTGCAATAGTAACTACCAAACTTGTAAAGAAACTCATAAATATATTTGACCAGATTCCATTAATTTCCATCCAAAATGAAAAAAGAGTATAAGAAATAATAAAACAAATAAAAAATGTAAATAAGTTTAAAATAATTTTATTTTTTATCAATTTCTCATTCATGATATTCAGCATCTTATTCATAGCATTCCCCTAAATATTATTTTTAAAATAATGAATTTTAACGAATATACAAAGAGAGAGAGAGAGAGTCAAATTAATGAATATAAATTAATAGTATTTTCATAATATTCATCATGAATTTATTAGTATATTCAAATTATAAATACTTTTTCGGTATTATTAAAATGTCGAGGAAATTCAATATAAACTACAGTTTTAATAAATCCATTTCTTACACTATCAGAGGATAGTGGCACAATATCGTTAACTATTAATTATTCAATATTCATTGTTAACTATTCACTCAACTTCGCTTCATCCCAGAAGGCGTCCATTTCGGCGAGAGTCATGTCGGAGAGTTTTTTGCCCTGTTCTTTTGCCTTGGATTCTATGTATTGAAATCTTCGGATGAATTTGTCGTTGGTTTTTTGGAGTGCTTCTTCAGCTACTACTTCCTCGAAGCGTGCCGCATTGACTATTGCAAAGATGATGTCGCCGAGTTCTTCGGATGCTTTTTCAAAATTGTTAGCTTCGATTTCCTTACGGAATTCAGCGAGTTCCTCTTCGATTTTATCCCATACACCAGTTTTATTTTCCCAGTCGAATCCGACTTTCGATGCTTTGAACTGAATGCGTTGCGCTCTCATGAGGGCAGGCAATGTTTTGGGGACACCCTGCAAAATGGAGTCTTGACCTTCTGCAATTTTCAGGTTCTCCCAGTTTTTCATCACGTCTTTTTCGCCGTTGATTTCCACATCCCCGAAAACATGCGGATGGCGATGAACAAGCTTTTTGCTGATTTTTTGCAACACGTCTATGAAATTGAATCTGCCGGTTTCTTCCGCAATTACTGAATGCATGACGAGGTGTAGCAAAATATCGCCGAGCTCTTTAGAAAATTCATCATCATCGTTGTTGGCAATTGCTTCAATCGCTTCGTAAGTTTCCTCGATTAAAAGCTGTGATATTGACTGGTTTGTCTGCCGGCTGTCCCAGGGACACTCTTTTCTAAGAATTCTGACTATTTCATAAAATGACAAAAAATTATCTGCAAGACTTTTCGGGTCTTTTGGTTTTGGTACTTCGACTTTATTATTTTCCATTGTTTCTTTCTTTAATGAATTTTCAATTTATCAATCAATATCTTTTTTTAGATGTTAGAAGTTAGATTTTAGATTTTAGATTTTAGATGTTAGCTAAAGAATTTTCAATTTTTCAATCAAATAATAATTTTCAATTTTTTAATTTTCAATCAAATTAAAACTTAAAATTCAAAACTTAAAACTATAATTTAACACTTAACACATTCATTCTCCATTTTCCATTGTCCATTCTCCATTATTTACCCTGCCGACTCTGTAAAAATTCAGGATTTCAGCAAAACCATAATCACGAATGGCATCTGAAACAATTGTTCTTTTATTCCCATATTCTTTTAAATATTCAAGCATACCCTGCTGTTGCCAGATATAATTCTGAGGAATATTTTTGAACCTTCTTTTTAACACACCATAAACATTTGGTGCAGGAGTAGACCAATACCAATGAAAGAGTAAAATCCTTGTTTCCTCATCGGCAAGACAGACAGCAATCGGCAGAACACAGTTCAAAATAATTTCCAGTCGCAAACCTTCACCTTCTGAGGCAATTTTTCCTTTGAGTAGTTTTGGCATAATTTCGAGTATTGGCAAAGTTTCTCTCTTTTTAATTAATTCGAGAAAAGAAAAAATGTCGGAGTCGTTCATATTGATAATAATTTCTTTTAATTCAAGTTCGCTGTGAACAGGTCTTCGTTTTCGACGGTTATATCTGTCAATAAAGTTTGAAGTAATAATTCTAAGTGCATCGTGGAGTTCTGAGAAGTCAAGAATTTTTTTTGCGTCAACAGTTTTTTTGAGTAAACGAATAAGAGCATAATCCTGCAAATCATTTATAGAATCAATGTCGGGTAAAGGTGTTTGCTTGACTTTGTTCATTTTTGCCATTAAATCAACTTTACTCACAATAAGTGTTTCGAATGGCATTGTCTTTTTTAAATCATCTTCCAGTACAATGTGGAGAATAACAGAATTATATTCCGGATTTGTATCGTGCGAATGATTGAACCACTCGGATGAATTCCTGTGAAATTCGGCATCACCGATAACGATATCACCGTTAATAAGGATTGCAATATCTTTGAAATCTGGACCTGAATAAACATTAATTCTGCCCGGAGAAAGCATCTGCAATCTTTTATTGCTAATTGTTTCTCTCGTTACTGAAGGGTCTGAAAGCAATAAATGCACAGCCCTTTGCAATTCAATTTCGTGGAATTCTTTCATATCATCCTACCTGATTAAATGAATTGCGGTAAAACTCTGCACGTTTTCTTACAACTTCAGCAAAATTCTTATCAGTGGAAGCATAGATAATATCGCGAGAAACATTGATGATTGCAGGTCCACCGGAATTCGCAGAAATTGTATCTACAATACTTCCTCCTTGAGAACCAATACCGGGAATAAGCAGGCAATGTTTAGGAATGATTTCCCTGATTTCTTTCAATTCATCCGGGTGGGTTGCCCCGAAGACATAGCCTAACTTATCATGAGTTGACCAAATTCGACTTATATCAATGACAAAGCGATAAAATGGTTTTCCATTCGATGCGATTCGTTGTAGATCTGTTGAACCGCTGTTAGATGTTAGTGTAAGAAGGAAAACCATTTTATCTTCAAATTCGAGGAATGGTGCTACTGAGTCTTCTCCCATGTAAGGATTAACCGTTATTGAGTCAGCATTAAAATATTCAAACACAGATTTTGCATAAGCACCGGAAGTATTTCCTATATCTCCACGCTTGGCATCAGCAATTGTGAAAATGTCAGCTGGTATATATTCGAATGTTTCTTTCAATATCTGAAAACCTTCTGCACCATATTGTTCGTAGAAAGCAAAGTTGATTTTGTAAGCACAGGCAATGTCTTTTGTGCAATCAATTATTTCCTTGTTAAAATCAAGCAATGATTTGATATTATTTCCAAAATGCTTTGGGATTTTTGATAAATCGGAATCCAGACCAACACATAGTAGTGAGTGATTTTTTTGCTGAATATTTTTAATTTTTTCTAATGCTGTCATAAACTTCAAAATTATGAAAATATTAATCTGAAAAACTTACTAAACTAATGAAACTGATTAAACTTATTGCAAAAATATGTATTCTTTCAGAAAAAATCTTTAGTTTTGAAGATATTATTTAAAAAAATATTAAAATTTTATTATGAAGATAGCACTTACGGGTGGAGCAGGTTTCATTGGTTCACATATTGCAGATGCATATATAGAGCAGGGACATGAGGTTGTAGTAATTGATAATCTGTCAACAGGGAGAGTTGAAAATATTAATCCAGGGGTGAAATTTGTTGAATTGGATATAAACAGTAGCAAGATAGATGAGCTTTTCGCCACTGAGAAATTTGATATTTTAAATCATCAGGCGGCACAAATTGATGTACGGATTTCAGTCAGCAATCCGATATTCGATGCCCAGACGAATATTCTTGGTAGTTTGAACCTTTACGAAGCATGTAAAAATAACGGCGTTAAGAAAATAATATTCTCATCTACAGGGGGAGCAATATATGGTGAGCAGGACTATTTTCCTGCAGATGAGGAGCATCCACTTCGCCCGTGTTCACCTTATGGAATAGCAAAACTGGTAAATGAAAAATATCTATACTACTATAAAGAGATTTATGGCATCAAGCACATGATATTAAGATATGCCAATGTTTATGGTCCAAGACAAAACCCTTATGGTGAAGCAGGTGTCGTTGCAATATTTATCAATAAAATGCTTAATGGAGAGCAACCTGTTATCAATGGTGATGGCTCTAATACAAGGGATTACATATATGTCAGCGATATTGTTAAAGGTAACTTGATTGCACTGAATGAAGGTGCTTCGGGTATTTATAATCTGGGTACTGCAAAAGAAAATGATGTCAATTTTATTTTTAAGGAATTGAATGAGATTGCTGGTTGCAAATTTTCCGAATTTCATGGAGAAGCCAAATTGGGTGAACAAAAAAGGTCAGTCGTTTCATACCTAAAGATACTCAACTGCTTTGGATGGAAACCGGATGTTGATTTGAAGGAAGGTTTACTTAAAACTGTAGATTTCTTCAAAAGTCTTTAGATTTAATTAACTGTGAGCACTATGCTTTGCAGTAAAACAGTGTAAAGTATTTTTTTGTCATTCTGAGCGAAGCGAAGAATCTCTAAGAATTGAAAATTATAATCATATAGACTCTTCACTCCGTTCAGAGTGACGATATATTTCATCATCAGCGAAGAGAAGAATTTTTTTTGATATTGGAACTCAGAACGTTCTATTTTAGATTTTTCCTAATTATTTTGCAAAACATTCTTTTTCAAATATGTCATTAAGTTATTTAGATTGGACTGTAATTGTAATTTATATCGCGATAATTCTTTTTGTCGGATTTTATCTTGCAGGGAGAAAAGAATCATCGGGAAATAAGACAATTGATTTTTTACTTGCAGGAAGAAAAGTAACATTGCCCTTTTTTGTTGCTACTCTCGTGGCTACATGGTATGGGAATATTCTTGGAATGGGTGAGTTCATATACAAAGGCGGGGTAGTTGCATGGCTTTGTTTTGCATTCCCATATTATATAGCCGCATTGCTTTTCAGCTATTATGTTGCAGGTAAAATCAGGAAGTCCAAAGTAAAAACCATACCCGAACAAATCAGGATTGCTTACGGAAAACGAGCATCATGGATTTCATCATTTATTGTCTTGATATTAACTATTCCGGCGGCATATATTCTAATGCTGGGTATTATGATTAATCTTTTTACGGGCTGGGCATTGTCTTTATGTATATTAGCAGGAGCGATTTTGTCAGTTGCATATCTTTATACGGGAGGATTGCGTGCAGATATTTTGACAAACACAGTACAGTTTATTTTGATGTATCTTGGTTTTGGAATATTAATCTTTTTTACGATGTCGGTTCATGGTTCTTTTGATTCAATGCTGACAAAACTTCCCGTCGCACACAAGGAATTAACAGGCAATTACTCGTTGCAGTATATTATTTGTTGGTTTATTATAGCACTTCAAACTTTTATAGACCCGGGATTTCATCAGCGATGTGCGGCAGCAAAGTCAGCAAAAACAGCAAGACGTGGAATTGCAATTTCAGTTTTATTTTGGATAATCTTTGACTCGATGACATTAATAACCGGGCTTTATGCCAAAGCATATTATATGACAGATAATCCAATAATGGCATATCCCGTACTTGGGGACAGTGTTTTACCTGTAGTCTGGAAGGGGCTTTTTGTCGTTGCTCTACTCTCGACCATTATGTCCACTTTGGATAGCTATGCTTTCATCAGTGCCGCTACTATTGGAAATGATATTTTAAAACCAATAAGAAAACTTTCGTTCTATAAATCATCGGGTTTGTTTAAAAAATTTAGAAGATTAAGTATGAATGCTTTGATAAAAATCGGGCTAATAATTACTTCAATTTTGAGTATAATGCTTGCTGTTTTGATTCCGTCTGCAGTTGATTTAATATATAAGACATCGTCAATAGCCATACCCGGTTTGTTAGCTCCTATGCTCATCAGTTACAGCGAAAAGTTCAAAGTAGGTTCAAAGAAGGTAATTGTTATCATGCTCTTTTCCTCTGGAACATCATTTCTTTGGACCATATTAATCAGCTATGCTAATGTTTGGATTTTTAATGAAATACAACCCATGATTCCAGGAATTTTATTATCTTTGTTCTTGGCATTAATGTTCACCAAAATTAAATATGCAAAATGAGTAAAATTTGGAATTTGCCCAACACTTTAAGTATGTTCAGGATTCTCCTTGTTATTCCTATGGGAATAGCACTGTGGGAGCAGGAAAATGTGATAGCAGTATTAATAGGTTTCCTGTCGTCTATAACTGATAATCTTGACGGTTATTTCGCAAGAAGGTTTAATCAGATAACCGAATTTGGCAAAATAATTGACCCTCTTTCCGATAAATTGTTTGTAGGAGTTATAGTAATAATTTTACTGATTCAGGGAAGAATGCCTGTGTGGTTTGCCGGAGTGATATGGGGCAGGGATTTATTACTCATGCTCGGCGGGATTTGGGCGGCAAAAAAAATTGGTTGGGTATTACCGTCAAATGCATTGGGCAAAATGACAGTTACAGCTCTGGGATTTACGTTAATGTTTATTATTTTAAATATCAAAATTGTTGCTTTTTGGGGTATTTGGTTTTCAACATCGTTGTTGGTTATTTCATTCATTTATTACTTGGTACGTATGCTCGCTGTGTTGAAAAGAAGTTCATACGAAAAGAAACAAGCACAATGATATTAACATTTGTTGATAAATTTGCTGTTAGTTTTCAACAGTACAAATAAAAGAGAAACTAGTATAACTTATTAATTATCAATCATAAATAAATTTTACATTTGTTTGTATCAACATTTTATCTGCGTGGTTTTCAACAATTTTATTTAAGTTATTAACAAATCAAAGTTCATCAACTTTTTGTTCGTTTATTGGCTTTTTCCATAATTTAAACAAATAATCAAATATTAGGGCAGGTGTGATTTTTCCAAGATATGACAGAAAAACCATTGGTAATGGAAAATAGATTCGTTTTTTACCTGACAAAATTCCATTAACAATAATTTTTGCAGCAGCATTTGTTTCCATCAAAAAGGGCATGTGAAAAGTATTGTCTTTTGTCAATTCTGATATTACAAATCCAGGTTTAATTGTATTTATTTTTATCCCAAATTTTTCAAGTTCTATCCTTGCCGCTTCAAGCAGGAAACTTGAGCCACTTTTGCTTGCACAATATGCCGCATTACCTGGAATTCCGCGTAAATCGGCAAGCGAAGTTACTCCTGCGATTGTGCCATATCCCTGATTTTTCATTACTGGTATTAAAGCTTCCAAACCGTATGCCATTCCAAAAACATTAACGTCAAAAATCCTTTTTTAATTTGTGCTGTTAAAGTTTTCGAAATATCCTAACCATGCAACACTTGCATTTAAAACAGCAATATCAATGGTTCCCAGTTTCTGAAGAGCAAATTCGACCGATTCATCCATCTGTTCCTTGCAGGTTACATCACAGCGTTTAAAGAAAATATTAGAATTTGTTGTGAGAAGATTTGAACTCAGCTCTTACAATAGCTCTTCATTTCTTGACAGCAAAACCAGTTGATGCCCTTTTTTGGCAAATTCAATCGTAAGCTCTTTGCCAATTCCTTTTGATGCTCGAATAATAATTATTCGCTTCATATATTAAATGTGATATTAAAAATAACAAAATTAAACAATCAACGCTATCATGAAACTTTGTCAGATAATAATTAAAAACTATTATTTTTAATTTAAGTAATTATGCTGTAAATTTGCATATATTTAGATGATTTTAGAATTATATAAATGGTAATATGAATGCGATATTTAAGGCACTTGACGATGAAACACGAAGACAAATTCTGGAATTACTTAAGGATAAGGATTTGACCGCAGGTGAAATAGCTGATAGATTCAATATCAGCAAGCCAAGCATTTCATATCATCTCGATTTACTGCGTCAGGGTGAACTTGTTGTTTCGTCAAAGAAAGGTCAGTTTGTATATTATTCTTTAAACAGTATTGTTTTGGATAGCATCGTCAAGTGGTTCTTTCAATTGGCAAAATCGAGAATTATATCAGAAAAAAATATAATATAAAAGGAAATAGAAATGAAAGATTTTTTTAAAAGAGAATATCCAACTATTTTGATGTTATTACTCCCATTTCTTTTGATATTTATTTTCTGGAATGATTTACCCGAAACATATCCCATTAACTGGAGCATCTCTGCGGATAACCAATTAAGCACCGGTAAGGGAACTGCACTTTTTTTTATTCCACTACTGAATATTTTTTTCTACATCATGTTTTTGTTTTTACCAAGAATCGTGATAAGGGATGAAATAAAAAGCATTTTTGGAAAATCTTATAATATTTTAAGAAATTCTGTCTGTGGATTTTTATTAATTGTGTTTATGATAATTTTATTTATTGGTCTGGATATTCTTTAACAATATCTTAAGAATTTATTATTTCTCCAAATATATTTGTTTGATTTGTTTTCTTAAGAATGACTTTTTTAGGTTGAGCAGAAAATTCCGCAACAGGATATTTTACCCTGATATAGTTACCCGTTAAACCTTCTTCATAAATATTGCCATTCGAATTCAACTCTTTTTCGGGAACGACTATTTGCTCTTTTCCGATTTGTGATTTATTGAATAATAATTGTTTTTCTGAAGAAAGATTTCTTAAAATCCCTGTTCTCTCTTTCCTGATGTTCACAGGCACCTGATTTTCATATTTTGAAGCAGGTGTAATGTCACGTTCTGAATAGGTAAAGACGTGAAGATAGGACAGAGGCAGTTCTCCCAGCAATTTCAAAGTTTCCTGAAAGTGTGAATCTGTTTCTCCGGGGAATCCTACGATAACATCAGCACCAATACAGACATCCTCATTGACTTTTTTAATTTTATAAACGAGATTTTCAAAATCTGATACTTTATATCTTCGTTTCATTGACTTAAGAATATCGCCCGAGCCGCTTTGTAAGGGGATGTGAAAATGTTTGCAAAGTTTATCAGAATCGTTGACCATATTGATAATTTCTTCTGTCAGCAAATTTGGTTCGATAGATGAAATTCGTGTACGAAATTGATAATCAGAGTTGAATATTAACTTGATTACATCCCGAAATCTTTCACCGGTTGTCAGACGGTAATCACCAAGATTTATACCGGACAGAACTACTTCGTGATAATCGGAATTGCTAATTTCATAAAATTTATTTTTTAAATCAAGGAAATTCATTGCTCTGCTTTTTCCCCTTGCGTAAGGTATGGCACAATATGTACAAACATAATCGCAACCATCCTGAATCTTAAGGACAACCCTCGTTCTGCTGTCATTTTCAACAGACGAAGCAAAATGAAAAGGAATATCGTCATTATCATTTACAAAAACTTCCGGTTTTGCCTTTTTTTCAAACTTCCCGATTAAATCCTTTATGTCGAATTTATTATTTGTGCCGAAAACAGCATCCACACCTTCTATTTTAAGAATTTCATCAGGTTTTAACTGGGAATAACATCCCATAACACCGACAAATGCATTCGGATTATTTCTGATTGCTTTTCTGATATACTTTCTGCTGTCGGCATCTGCGTTGTGGGTAACGGTGCAAGTATTGATTAAGACGATATCAGGCTTATCATGCAATTCAGCAACATCAAAACCCGAGTCAACAAATTGCTTTTGAATTTGGGACATCTCGGCAAAATTCAGTTTACAGCCAATATTTAACAATGATATTTTCATGTATTTAAAAAGATAAAATCAGATAGACTGTTCAATAAGGAAAATGTTGATTATTACTCAGAAGTAATTGAATACTTTGAACTTTAATGATGTAACCAAATTTTATAAAAATAAAACTTATTAAAAATTAATCCTAATAATTATGAATGTATTGTGAAATTTCGCTCAACCTGTAAGTATAAATATAGTACATATAGCCAATATAAAGAAATAGCAGAAATGCGCCTTCCAATCGGGACAACTCGAATTTCGTCCAAGCCAAAGGCAATAAAATGATAGAGATAACAATCATTACAATCATATCAATATAATTTACAGCGTTAGCGCCCGACAGCATTATTGGTTGGATTAGTGCGGCTACACCTAAAATACACAGGATATTAAAAATATTCGAGCCGACAATATTTCCGATTGAGATATCACCCTGCTTTTTTATGGCAGCAACAATTGAAGTGGCAAGCTCTGGCAAACTGGTGCCAATTGCAACAACAGATAATCCGATAATTACATCAGATACCTTCAAAAGAGTTGCTATTTTAATAGCTCCGGTAATGAACAAATTTGCACCGATTACCAGAACAATTAATCCGCCCAGAATAAGAAAGAAGTCCTTCCATGTTTTACCCTGCATCCTTTTGATTAGTTCATCATTGCTCAATTGCTCCTTTTTGGCAACCCGCATTGTATAGATATTATAAGCTATAATTCCTGCAAACAGTATTAATCCATCAATTCTGCTAAGACTTTGGTCAAGAATCATCACTATTAAAACAATCGTAACAGCAATCATTATCAAAATGTCTGATTTGATTAATTTAAGATTGACTTTTATTGGCGATATCAAAGCAGATAAACCCAAAATCAAAGCAATATTACAGATATTGGAACCGACAACATTTCCAAATGCAATCGATGCATTTCCTCTAATTGCCGCAGACACACTTACGACAAGTTCGGGACTGCTTGTTCCGAAAGCAACAATCGTAAGACCTACAACCAACGGAGTTATTCCTTTACGGATTGCAACTGAAGCACTTCCTTTGACTAATCCTTCAGCACCGTAATATAAAAATACTGCACCTCCGATGAGTCCAAGTATTGAAAGTAATATTGTTTCTAAAGTATTCATTTTATAGCAATTCTCAATTAGATTCCTTGAAATTGTAAAGTTCTGAATGAGTAAATATAGGGGAGTTCTAAAAATTAACTTACTGAAAAACGAGTGAATATTCTTATTTTTGAATAATGAAAAAACAGCACAAAAAGAGGAAAAACCAGATGAATGACCAAAGATATAAATCAAGTGGC
>Ga0172371_10004011_pt1 | contig 22528 bp, 15 predicted proteins | sample Lak12m_FD_114543 | JGI IMG/M metagenome (GOLD analysis project Ga0172371, IMG submission 114543) | Freshwater microbial communities from Kabuno Bay, South-Kivu, Congo - kab_022012_12m | ecosystem: Environmental > Aquatic > Freshwater > Lake | place: Democratic Republic of the Congo: South-Kivu...
GAAGGTCAAGAGACAGAAACACCGCCAGGAAATGGAAAGACTGAGTTCTGAAACAGACAGCAAACTGAATGCAGACTCCGAAAAAGCAAAATCACGCCTCATGAAAATGAGCAAGTAAAAATCTCTTCATTGCGGAAACGAGCTGTCTGCCACAAGCGGAACTGTTCGAGTTAAGCGAATAGTTTATTCGCAGTTATCATTCTTACAGGTCAAACATCATGAAATCTTTTCGTAGTGAAGTTTGGAGTTATGCCATACTCCTGGTAATTCTATTCTCCATTTCGGCTATTGCCGTATGGCAGACGATACTGCGATTCCAGCCACACTCGTCCCCGGACGACCTGACGTTCCCTATTGTAATGTGGAGTTTAACCCTGGGCTTCATGTTGATAGCCGGATCTTACGGACTCTGGGCCATCAAATTTTCAGCTGAAGCGGAGAGCCGTCGTAGGATCGGACGCTTCGTCGACGCTATGACCTACTTCAAGGATGGGCTTCTTGCTGTTGACCGGAAAGGACGGATAAACGGCTCAAACCCCGCGTCTTCAGTTATTACCGGAATAACCTTCGAAAAGAAAATGCCGTTTGCATCCACGTTTCCATATCTCTCCGACCGTGAAATAGACATGTTTCTAAACAGCGAAGAACCCGCGGAAGCAGAACAAACAGTGCTTATCTCTGGGTCGCCAACAACACTCCGGTTTCGCTCACAACCATCCGAGGACATGACACTGATTGCCATTAGCGATGTCACAGCCATGAACGAAGAACGTCTCCATAACCGGCAAAGGGCAAGGCTTGAGTTAGTCGGAAACCTGGCCCGCGGAATGGCCCACGATTTCAATCGTCTTCTGTGCGAGATATCTGCAAATGCTTCGCTGCTTCAGCGTGTTCCGCCAGGCTCTCCGGAAATGATAAATTCCCTCACAGCCATGAACAAGAACGTGGAAAGCGGCATTACACTGGCAGGACATCTCCTTGGCCTTGCGCAACCTGATTTCGCATTCCAGCTCAGTGACTCACTTGAAATTCATATTACCAGAACAGCCGAACTGCTTCGTGACACGTTACCAATCGGCTGGAAGGTTGAGACTTCTGTTCCCGGGGAATTCCCAGCTATCGGCCTAACTGGTATTCAGATCGAGCAGGTACTGTTCAACCTCGGAATTCTCTCTGCGGATGTTACAAGAACACCGGAAACAGTAACGATAGCCGCCATGAAACCAGGTAATGATTATCTTCTCTCCAAGACCAACAAACAATTCTCCGCACTGATATTGGTAACAACCTCCAGCTCAGATATGGCTGTATTATCAAGCCAGCAGACGGTGCAGAAGACATACGGAGATGCCGGGATAATCCTCTCAGTAATTCGATCAACTATCGAAGAAGCCGGAGGTGAAATGGAATGCCTTACTGCCGGTGATGGCGCTCCTGTTTACCGTGTGGCGTTCCCTCTCGGCAGCTATCGTAAGACCGCGGCAGGCAACAACTCTGTGGAACTGGCTGATGAACTCAAGTCTTACATCGCCCAGTGGTCTATTCTCCTTGCAGGGTCCGCCAGGGAACTGGCGCCATTGCAGCAGTATCTAAACACTATCGGCGTAAAGATCGAAGTTACAGACAATATAATGTCTCTGCTTTCCCATATTGAAGGGGACCAGAAACTCGATGCTGTAATCATCAGCAAATATCTGCTTGGCCAGGAATCCAAAGGACTCCTGAAAGCCATCCTTAAACTCCGCCCCTCTGCCAGCGTTGTAGTGCTTACTGATGGACAGGATATCGAACCGGGAAACATCTCTAACGATGTCATATTTGAGTCAACGAGATCAGGAACCGGCAAGATTTTAACAGCCATGCTGGAAGCACGAAGCCTTGCCGTATCACGAAAACACAGGTAATACTTCCGCTTTTAACAGACATAATTCTTCAGGCCTTGACTCCATACCCATCTGAGGTCAACATGATATTATCAATAAGCCTTGTCTGTCCGATCCGCACCGCTATCGCCACCAAAACGTTTGATTCAATAATAGCAACCGGATTAAGCGTCCGGTAATCAACTACTTCAATGTATTCTATCTCCAGTGGGGATGCGTTTGCCTGAAGGAATCCCCTGATTCCTGCTGCCAGCCTGGCTGCATCCCTCTCCCCTTCGGTGAATAAGCGATTCGCAAAACATAACGACCCATAAATGCCCGCGGCTCGGTTACGCTCATTCTCCCCGAGATAAGCGTTGCGTGAACTCATGGCCAGCCCATCGGGTTCCCTGACGATTGGCGCTACAACAATCTGCACGGAAAAGTTGAGGTCCCTGACCATCTGCTCAATCAGCCGGGCCTGCTGGGCGTCCTTTCCTCCAAAAACTGCAATATGGGGTTGAACAATATTAAAAAGCTTGGTGACAATTGTCGCCACGCCGCGAAAATGTCCCTGACGGAATCTCCCGCAAAGACCCGCAGACAGTTTTGTTTCATCCACATAAACACTGTGATCTCCTTGGTACATTTCATCAACAGAAGGACGAAAAACTACATCCACGCCCTCCTTTTCGCAAAGCCTGTCGTCACGTGCATCATTCCTGGGATATTTCACAAAATCTTCCTTAGGACCGAACTGAATGGGATTTACAAACGAACTGAGAACAATCACATCGGACAGCTTGCGGGCAATTCGAACAAGCGACATATGGCCTTCATGAAGATACCCCATTGTAGGCACAAAGCCGATTCGCTGAAGTTTCTGTCGGGCATGTGCAGCAAAATACTGCATTTCACTTACGGCGGGAATAATGGTCATTTCCGAAGCCGGCTCTTGACCGCCTCCACGAGAGTATCTCCTCCCACAGGCTTCGAAAGAAGACAATGCTTGGAACTCTTGTCAACGACATCACTAATTGAATCAGGCGGAGCAAAACCCGTACAGAACACAACTGATGGCATTTGCCAGTTATTCTCTTTACAAAGCTCCTCAAGCTTGAAGAAGGCTGCCTGGCCATCCATTACAGGCATATGAAGATCCATTATAATAACAGCATGATGATGTTCCGAAAAGGCTTTAACAGCCAGCTCACCATTACTGGCAACATCAATGGTACGCCCCTGTATCCCCGACGAAAGAATCATCTGGAACAAGCGCAAAATCGTTCTTTCATCATCAACCACAAGCACACGGCCGTCGTCGCACTTGACCAGATCATTTGCAGAACTGGCCATGATGTCTCCGGAAATCGCTTCTCCGGATTTATCAGCTTTGCTGTGGTCTTCCTGGTTGCCGTCTTCGACTGGAAGATAGATATCAAAGGTCGTCCTTTGCCCTGTCTCACTGGAAAAATCAATATATCCGCCATGGCTTTTTACTATCCTGTACGAAACACTTAACCCAAGACCGGCGCCTCTTCTGTCCTTGCTCTTCTTTGTAGTAAAGAAAGGATTGAAAATCTGATTCTTAATAACATCCGGAATTCCGGGACCGCCATCAACGACTGATATCTTCACATATTGCCCCTCGCCATGGGGCATTCCGACAGCGCTAGTCCCCTTTGTAACGCGTGTATTCTCCGTCCGAATCTCCACGCTGCCATCGTTTCCGGATGCTTCAACACCATTCATGCAGATATTGTAAACGGCCATAGCCAGATGATCTAAAGACCCTCGAACCGGGCTGATATCTGATGCCAATACAGTCCTTACACTAACTCCCGATGGAACAGCCCCTTTGGACGTTAACAGGGACAGTGCCTTAGATACTGCATCATTAACATTGATCAACCCTTTGGTTACACCGTTAGTCTTTGCCGTGAAATTCAACAATTGTTCCGTTATGTGCACCATATCCCTGGATGTCTTCTCGATAACGTCAAGGAGTTCCCTGCCGCTGGTTCCTTCCGGCAAATCATTTCTTATCAATTCCGGGTACGCTAGTAGCGGCATCAATAGGTTGTTGAAATCATGTGCAATAGTCCCAACAACATGGCTGATAATGGCCATTTTCTCATCATCAAAAAGAACTGATTCAGAACTTTTGTCGGTCATACGGTCCTTTCGCCTCAGCCAACCGGATACAAGTGAAGCTCCCCGCCCAAAGGGCGGGGCTTCTGTGCGGAACTCCGCCGTAGCCAGCGCCTCCGTTTCGCCATTCGGCGAAACTACGGCGGAAGACCATTCCTCCCCGTTCAGAGAACGGGGCTTCCTGGCGAAGGCGAGTGATTATTCCCCGCCAGGTACCCGCAACCAATTAATCTTTCGAAAGAATTCTGGCGGGAATTACAACTGGCCAACGGACACCCTGAACCCAATATTCACGCCCTTGCACCTTAACACTCTTATCCCTAAACATGGCCAACTGTTTCTCCTCTTTCATTACATAGCAAGATGTAACAGGAACACCATTATTAGAGCCAATAATCAACCGGTATTTACTGGGTTGACGCAATACCAGGGAAGATGAACGGCGCAACACCCCTTCATATTGAACTGCTCGCCCCTGCTCTTTTGAAGATACCAGTTTATTGGTTATTGCAGCTTCCGGTGGTGGATCAACAAGCCTTCCCGATGAAACGGCTGGAGCAGAAGATAGAAGCAGATTCTTCTTACCGGTATCTTTTGTATTACCGCTTGCAACCTGTACTTCAGGCTGTTTAGGCACTGGCTTGTTCTGGATTGCAGGCTTTGCGGTGGTTGCAGGCTTTGCGGTGGTTGCAGGCTTTTTCTGAGGAATAACAGGCTTAACATCAACAACACGCTTGTCCTTATCGCCATCGCCCGCAGAAACAGCCTTCTCGCGAGAATCTACAAATCTCCGGTTAATCCACAGCCTGCATGCCTGCGGTGGTGCTATTTTGAGCCATTCCCTGTATTCACCTCTGATAGAGACTTTTTCATCCTTCTTAAGTTCACCTGCGGAACGATAACTCGTACCGGGACCTGTCCTGACCGGCAGCTTAGGCGCCGTAACGACACCTTCCTTCACGAGTTCTCCATGCACCCAGAAATTTACCCGGTCCGGCGGAATAACCTCAATCCATTCCCCATCAGTGCCCTTTCCGGCAACAAGTATATCATCTTCTGAAACCTTGGTAACGATTTCAGAACTCTCGTCGGGAGCAGCTTTGAGGTCAACATTCCCGGCATTTACCTTGAGTTCTGTTCCGAAGGAATTACTAGTCCATTCTGCGAAAAGAAGGATTAATAACAAGAAGCCAAAGACAGCTTTGTAACTGAACGCCCGCAATGTCGTACCTCCCGGCAACAATTCCCATTAAAACCAATAAAGCCGGAATAAGACCAATATTATCCTTAACAGCACAGCCCTTCGCCCAATTCAGGACGGGAAAAACTGGTCAGGCTAAGACTTTGTCTTGGGAAGACCAATTCCACGATCGCCCTCTTTCCATTTGCCACGTGCAGCAAGAAGATCTATCCGCTCAAAACGCTTTAAAACATTGCGTTTGCTGGCTATCTTGCTCGCCGATCTTAAACTTGGATGCTGAGACATATAACGATTCTCCATTCTTTAAGTTACAGTTATATCTCTATCGCCTCAACGAACTAGGCGAATTAACTGCAATAACACAATCATATTGGCCAGAAGTAGACTATAACACGCCGGGAATGTCAAATTGTATCTTTCACCGCATTTTAATTGCACAGTCGTTGGCAGCCTAATACCATCCCTATTCATGAATACCCGGAGAATTAATTCGTTCAAGTGGAAACTCAATAAGCCACTGGCCATCATAGACATCGAAGCCACTGGTATAAATATCCGCGCCGACAGGATTGTTGAATTGGCAATTGTAAAACTGACGCCTGACGACAAGAAATCCATCCGCACTTTTCGCGTCAATCCCGGCATGCCAATTCCCAGGGAAGCAACCCTGATCCACGGGATAAGTGATGCTGATGTTGCAAACTGCCCCTCGTTTGGCGCTCTCGCTCCGGAAATACTGAAGATCCTGGAGTCATGCGATATAGGAGGCTATAATATAATAAGGTTCGACATCCCAATGCTTATTGAGGAATTTCTTCGAAATAACTTCGTTTTCGATCTTGAAGGCCGCCGGGTCATTGATGCACAACGCGTCTTCCATAAAAGGGAACCCCGAGACCTTTCCGCCGCACTTATGTTCTATTGCGGCGAAATGCATCTTGACGCTCACGGCGCTGAATCAGACGCACTGGCCACGCTTCGTGTTTTGGAAGGCCAGTTTCTGAAATACCCCGATCTTCCACAGAACATCGACGAACTTGACAGGTATTGTAACCCTACAGAACCCGATTGGGTTGATCGAACTGGTAAATTCAAATGGGAAAATGGCGAGATCGTCCTGAATTTCAGCCGGAAAAAAGGCGAATCGCTTCGATACCTGATCAAAAATGACCCTGATTTTATAAAGTGGATGATGAGAGGCAGCTTCCCCCGTGACATGCAGGAAATAATTAAGAATGCTACGGAAGGAAAATGGCCGTCCCCTCCCGCAAAGCATTGACTGCCGCGAGTCTGTCAGCGCTGGTAGGCTTTTTCAATCTTCTGCGATATGTCCTTGTAACCGATATCAACCTGATATACTTGTTTGAAATATACCATGGCTTCGTCCATCTTCTTCATTTCCTCAAGAATGCACCCAAGCTCGTAAAGCACATCTTTCTTTGTATCATCCAGAGTCGACATCTCGGAGACCGCCTTCTTCAACTGTTCCGCCGCCATGTCGAGCTGTTTCTTGTTCTTGAAACATAATGCCAGATGGTAAAGCGACTTAGACCTGTACTTGGGATTCCTCTGGGATAACTGGAACTGCTGAATTGCCTCATTCATGTAGTTGTTCTCATAGAGCTTTAAGCCCCAGTCGAACCTCAGCTTGAGATCATTCGGATATCTCTGCACACGTTCCTGAAGATTCTCGAAAACATAAGAGTCGCGTTCAAAGCGTTTAGCTTCAAGGGCGGCAGTATCATGGGAAGCCTCAAGTATTTCCATTTCGCCGTCAAATTTCGCAATTCTCGTAGCGCTCATCATCGCATCCAGCTCCGGATCGCCGGGACTCATTGATATAGCCTTCTCCAGGGTGGCTATTGCATCATTGAACATTTTCCTGTCTGTATATAACCGGGCCAGCCCCCTGTAATAGTTAATGTTCATGGGCTCAGTCTTGATCTTTCCCAGCATATCGGCAATCAGAGCATCCGTATCTTCTTCACTCTTGACAGCCTTCGACTCTTTCTCCAGCAGCACGGATTCCTTCTTGTCCCTGATCATGTCCTGGTAACTGCCCTTCTTCTCTGCCACTTCCTCCCATTTCCCTGCAGACATTGCATCAACCGCTATCGCATCTTTCAGAGCTTTGGCAACTGTCGGGTCATTAGGACATATCTCGCAGAGTTTCTCGAAACAGTCACGCGCCGCACGGGTTCTCCCCACCTTTTGATAAATCTCTCCCAGCGAGGCAATTATGAGTGTATCCTCGGGATAATTATCACGCGCAATTTCGAGAGTTTGAATAGCCACTTCAGGAAGACCGGCGGCAAGCGCTGCTTCAGCATGCAGCTTTATGAACTTCTGGTTAAGAGGGTCTTTCAACAACAGTTTTTCAGCTTCATTAAGCGCTTCATCTCCCTTCCCTGCCTTAATCAACGTGGTAATCTTAGTGTATTTTGGCAGGGACACTGCGCTCGAAAACATGTGCGAGAATGAAGAACTCTTCCCGTCCTGCCTGGACTTCTGGATTGCGGCAATTCTCAGGAACTTTCTGGCCTGAAGAAATCCAGGTTCCGCAGTAATACATGAAGACAGCAGATCTATCGCGTAATCAAAATTTCCCCGTTCTAGAGCGGTGAAACCTTTATTAAACAGGTCACGTAACTTCTGGGAAACATTATCTGCAAGAACTTCAGCCATACTAAATGAGCCTCTTGTGTTTGAATGGGGGTCAACTTACATCAAACCATCTCGCACCGTCAAGTATTGATAATCCTTGCCATTTTGCCAAATAAGCCTCAACTATATGCTTCATAGCGGGTGTGCAAGCAGTAGAAAATACAGATCAATTCAGTAATTAACGGTGTCACGCATGGGCTCATTTTCGGAAGCAAAGAAGCCGTTTCCATTCCGCCGGTCATGCCGGCATTTTATGCTGATTTTCATTTTTGTCGAAAGCGCACTCTTTTCTTCAGTAATCCCCGCTCATTGCGCTGATTCAATAAACTTGAACGAAATTGAAGTTCTCCGCGGCCTTTCACCGTCAATACAATCATCTTCAAATATCATGTTTACCGGCAATGAATCTACCCTGAAATTCGAAGCTGATAGCCGTGTATTCATCTTTAACAAAACCATGATCTGGCTGAACCAGCCAGCCTCAAAAAAAGATAATGACTTTGCCATAGCAAAATACGATGCCGATAATCTTGTCACCCCCCTGCTCCTGCTCCACCAGAAAGAGAATATGACAAACTCCAATTTGACCGTCATTCTGGATCCAGGCCATGGAGGAAAAGATACAGGGGCAATCGGCCCCAAAAAGTCATATGAAAGCAGGATAACCCTGGACATTGCCCGTCGAACAAAGAAAATACTCGATAGCCCCCAAATCAAGGTCAAACTGACACGAAAAGGAGATTCGTCGCTAAGCAGGGCGGAAAGAAGCGCGCTGGCGCGACAAACCAAAGCTGGTCTTTTTATCAGTATACATGTTAATTTCTCCGATAACAGTAATGCCTCAGGTATCGAAACATATATCGTGGCTGGCCCCGGCTTCCCCTCAACGGCGGGAAACAGCTCCGACAACAAGAATGCTGCAGGAAACAAATTTGACTGCTCAAATGCTCAACTGGCTTATTGTATACACCGCCAGGCGCTTGACATCACAGGCGCAACCGACCGCGGAATACGGCATGCCAGGTTCGATGTATTGCAGGATGCCCCATGCCCGGCAATTCTGATTGAATGCGGCTTCGCATCCAATCCAGCTGACGAAACAAATCTTCTAAAGAAAGAATACCGGCAAAACGTTGCTAAAGCGCTAGCCACGGGCATTATGATGTTCCTTAATCCTTCTCAACCAGTTATCTCGCCAACAAACCAACCAGTCACCAACCGGTTGACCAGTTCCAACACTGCATCCATAACTAGCTGCTTTACAAGCTGTTACACTACAGGAGAAAACTCGGCTCGCTGACTGCTCCACTCTCTATCTCTTGCGTCACATACATAATTGTATTGTCTTGAGGCGTTTTAACTAATATGTAACTGGACATCATGAATAAAGAACAGCGGCAGGACATAGAACTGGAGATTCTCTATCGCATCTCGCAAGCCATGGCACACCAGCACGACGTCTCAGCCCTGCTTAATGAACTGCTGGATATCCTTGAAACGCAAATGGGAATGCTCAGAGGCACGCTTACTCTCCGACGTCCTGATACTGACCTCTTTGTAATTGAAGCTTCCCGCGGATTGACCCCCGAAGAACAAAAGCGGGGGCAATACAAACTTGGCGAAGGCATCACCGGCCGCGTAGCCAGGACCATGAAACCCATCCTGATACCGGACATACAGAAAGATCCCAATTTCCTCGATCGTACCAAAGCGAGAAAAGGAGCCAGGGTCGCGTTTCTATGCGTTCCGATTATTCACCAGAAAAAAGCAATCGGCGCATTAAGCATAGACAGGCCGGCCCAGGACGTCGATCTTCTTAAACATGATCTTAAATTCCTTTCTCTGGTTGCCGATATAATCGCCGGGGCAGTGGCAAGCATCAGGGAACAGATAGCCGAACGCGAAAGCCTGATGGCCGAGAACCAGAGACTCCGCAAACAGCTTGGCGATCAGTATCACCCAAGTTCGATCATTGGCAACTGCAGCAACATGCGTATAGTATACGAACAGATTGCACAGGTTGCCGACAGCATGGCAACTGTTCTGATAAGGGGAGAATCCGGAACAGGAAAAGAACTCGTTGCAAAGGCCATTCATTTTGCAAGCTCCAGGAAGAACAATCCGTTCGTCGCGGTCAATTGCGCCGCCCTGCCGGAACAACTCATCGAAAGCGAACTTTTTGGCCACGAAAAGGGTTCTTTCACTGGAGCCGCCCAGCAGCGGAAGGGCCGATTTGAGGCTGCAAATGGAGGCACACTCTTCCTCGATGAGATCGGTGACGTCACCCCGCCAGTCCAGGTCCGCCTGCTCCGGGTCCTGCAGGAACGCACTTTTGAACGAGTTGGCGGCAATACACCAATACAGACCAATGTCAGGGTCATAGCTGCTACAAGCAAAGATCTTGAGAAATCCATCAGGGAAGGACGCTTCCGCGAAGACCTTTTCTACCGCCTTAACGTATTCCCCATCCATTTGCCGCCCCTGAGAGAACGACGTTCCGATATCATGCTCCTTGCCGATTCATTCCTGCGGAAATACAACGAAGTTTACAGCAAGCAGATCAAAAGGATTTCCACTTCGGCCATCAACATGATGATGTCTTACCACTGGCCTGGAAACGTTCGTGAACTCGAAAATTGCATGGAACGGGCAGTACTGACGAGTACAGATGACGTCATCCATGGCTACACCCTGCCCCCTTCACTGCAGACAAGCGAACAGACCCACACGCAGATGGTTCCGGAAGAAGGCGCCAACCTTAACAACATGGTTAATTCCTACGAACGCGAAATCATTAACGACACGCTCAAGAAGTTCAGGGGCAACGCAGCTGCAGCCGCACGCCATCTTCATACAACCCAGCGTATTATTAATTACAAGATTTTCAAGCTTGGCATTGAACCTGGAAATTACCGGTAACCCCGGGAAGGGGCGAAACCATACATGAACATTGACTCCAGCGAACCCGCCGGGAGCCGTTTAAAACTCACAGCTGTTATCCTGTCTCTTTGCATCCTTGTTTACACAATTCTCCGGATACGATGGTTAGGTCACCTCCTTGTATGGGACGAAGCAATGAGCCTCTGTACAATGCGCTCACTACTGTCACATGGAACAGATGACTTCTCCAACTGGTTCTGGAGGCATCCCCCGCTTTTCTCCCTTATGACTGCGCTGCTTCAGCCTTTCAAAGCCGGATTCGCGGAAAGGGTTGAACTGATGTCTATTGCCATAGGAATAATCAACCTGCTGCTGCTTTTCATCTTAAACCGCAATATCTTCGATGTCAAAACCGCTCTTTGGACAACCTTTTTCATGGCTGTTCTTCCTGGCAGTGTTTTTTTTGATGTATGGATCAAGACAGATCATACCGTGACCACCTTCGGCCTCCTGGCGTTGATCCTGCTGCTCTCAGGAAAGAGCCTTTATGCGGGTGTCTCATTAGGGCTGGCCATGCTGTCGAAGGAAACCGCCGTGTTCTACTGTGCTGCCGTATTCCTGCTCTGGGCTGCAGGAGGAGCCGGAAGAAGGACCCTGAAGGACTTTTTCGCATTAACAGTCATTCCCCTTCTTACCTGCGGTTGGTGGTATTGGGGCGTAAAGATCTGCATCGCCCGAAACTCAATGACCGGCGGTTCCGGTTCCCTGTTCGAACTACTGCTCAGCGGTTTCTCGGATAATATTAAATTCGCGGCGGCAACCCAAACCGGTTTCGACAATGCATGGTATTACTACTTCCAAAAACTGCCGCTTCAAATCGATATCACGGGAATCATGTTTTCCATCGTTGCACTTGTACTGCTAGGCCGCATACTTATTTCCACGATCAGGGGTAAAAGCGAAGGATCCTGCAAGACATCATCCCTGAGATTTCTTTGGCCGGTCTTTGTCATAATACCCGCATACCTTGTTCTATCAGCAATCAACAGTAAAGTCCCATGGACAGTAATCTCCATCCTGCCGGCATGGGCGACTCTTCAGGGTCTGGGTTTCTCACAACTTCTATCAATGCTGACTGCTTCATCATCCTCGAAACAATCACGTCCACCACGAATGACTCTCATAGCTGTTACTGCAGCAGCCGCTATCGTCATTGCAACAGTTCACAACACCTGCAGGATTGACTACGAGACAACATTGAAGGCGACGGCACCGGACCAATGGCGCGGCGCACATTATTCAAGGGAGATTGCAGAAAAGATGAACAGCCTGACCAGGGATAATGAACGGATTTTACTGACTTCGTTTCACTACTGGATAGGCCTTGGACCAGCCCATGCATGTCCCGTCTTTACATACTATTTTACGCGCAAAACAGAAGTCCTTTTGCGTCACTATAACAGGACATTCCCTGAACTTCTGGACGATATCAGGAAGTACCGCCTCGACTGGGTTCTTCTCTCCCCGGAACCTGGTCAGGCCGAACGTGATATAATCGATGGTTTTGAAGGGCAATGCCGCCTCAAGCCGGTCATGATGGAACAAGCAATGATCTTCAGGACTGCGACTCTCTACGGAAAGACAGAAATTCAATCCGGAACCAGCACAGCCACTGCTAAGACCGGGCAATCAGTTCCCTGAAACTCGAGAAGAGATAGAAAGGATCATGAGGTCCAGGGCCGGCTTCGGGATGATACTGCACACAAAACATCGGTTCCTTCCTGTGCCTCAACCCCTCAACAGTTTGGTCGTTCAAATTGATATGGGTTACCTCTATCTTGGACTTATCAAGCGTGCTGACTTCAACCGCGAAATTATGATTCTGGGACGTTACCTCCACCCTGCCATTCGCCAGGTTCTTCACCGGATGATTGCATCCGTGATGCCCGAATTTCAACCTGTAGGTCCTGCCGCCAGAAGCTATCCCCAGTATCTGGTGCCCCAGGCATATTCCCATTATCGGAATCCTGCCGATAAGTCCACGCGCGCAATCAATTGCGTAAGTCACTGCCGCAGGATCTGCCGGACCATTTGAAAAGAAAACCCCATCCGGCTTCATAGCCCTGATTTTTACCGCCGTGGTCCTGGCAGGAACCACTGTTACATCCATACCGCTCAACCGCATGCTCCTCAAAATGTTCCACTTGATCCCGAAATCCAGCGCCACCACCTTCAAATCCATCTTCGGCAGCTTCTCGGCAACACCCCAGACAAGGGTCAGCTTTCCATCAGCATCCCACCGGTAAGGCTTTGCACAGGACACCTTACTCGCATAGTCCTGTCCATCAAGCCCACTCCACTCCCTGGCCTTTGTAATGGCATCTTGTTCCGAAACAGACTCTTCAACCGACATATACGCCTTCATTGTTCCCTGCTGCCTTAACTTTGTGGTCAAAGCCCTCGTATTTATTCCTGCAATTGCCGGGATCCCGCGTTTCTCTAAGGAGCTCTGCAATGACATATCCGAGCGCCAGTTACTCGATTCGTTCATGTCGTGCATCACAAAACCATTGGCAAAGAACTTCCTGGATTCCATGTCCTCGCTATTGATCCCTGTATTACCGATCTCCGGGTACGTCATTGTCACGAACTGGCCGCTGTAGGAAGGATCACTCAGTATTTCCTGGTAGCCGGTCATTCCGGTATTGAAGACCACTTCGCCAAGCGCGTCGCGGATCGCACCTGCCGAATACCCGCGCAGAACAGTACCGTCTTCAAGCGCTAGGAAGGCTTTCTTCTGCCTCTGCTCCAGCCAGTTCCAGCGTGACCGGACGGCTTTTCCGGCGCCGGTCTTATCTATTTTCTTCCGTGGTTTCATACGGTCATCGATCCTTCTTCTTGAACAAATTCAACCGCGGGGCATGCCGGTGATATTCCTGCAGGCTGCAGACTTCCATCCGCTTGTTCTTCTTCAATGTTTCCAGCCCGTTGATCGCTGCACGAAAACCATCAATCGTTGTCGTTATAGGTATCCCGCGCGTAACTGTATGAGCCCTCATCTTTACCTCGTCCATCTGCGGCTCCGCCCCGCTTGAAGGCGTATTGACTATCCACGCTACACTCTTCTCTTCTATCAGATCTATTACATTGGGACGACCCTTGGAAATCCTGAAAATCGCATGGCTCTTAATACCGTTGTTCCGCAATACCGTGCTTGTCCCCAGCGTAGCATAGATGGAAAAGCCCAAGTCAATCAGACGCTTCGCGAGAATGATCGCATCTTTCTTGTCGGCGTCTCTCATGCTTAAAAAAACATTACCAGCAACAGGCGGTGCATTACCTGCCGCCACCTGGCTCTTAAGGAACGCCATGCCGACGGTCGAGTCGATGCCCATTACTTCTCCGGTGGATTTCATCTCAGGGCTTAACAAAATGTCAATTCCAGGGAAACGGATAAAAGGGAAAACCGCCTCTTTGACCGAACAGTGCTTGGGAATAATTTCCTTTGTAAATCCTGTATCCTTCAGCCTGAACCCGGCCATTACCAGTGCGGCAAGTTTTGCCAGCGGCACGCCAGTTGCCTTGCTGACGTAAGGAACTGTACGTGAAGCCCTGGGATTTACCTCCAGCACGTAAACCTCGCTATTTTGTATCGCATACTGGATGTTCATCAATCCGCATACTTTCAGGCTCTTGGCTAACGCATAAGTATGCTTCCTTATCGTTTCCTTGGTCTTCTCAGAAAGAGTTGGCGCCGGGATCGTGCATGCGCTGTCACCCGAATGAATGCCTGCCAGCTCAACGTGCTCCATGATGGCGCCAATTACCGAGGTCTCACCGTCAGATATGCAGTCAACATCAACTTCAACGGCCTGCTCAAGGAAATCATCTATAAGGACGGGCCTTTCCTCGGAAACCCGCACAGCTTCCGCCATGTACTTGCGGAGCATCTCCATATCATACACAATCACCATCGCCCGCCCGCCCAGAACAAACGACGGCCGCATCAGGACAGGAAACCCGATCCTTTCCGCAATCTTCTCGGCCTCTGCCAGGCTTGTAGCAATCCCGCTGTTCGGCTGTTTGATTTTAAGCCTGGTTACCAGATCTTTGAAATACTTCCGGTCCTCCGCCACCTCGATGCTCGCCGGGCTTGTCCCGATTATATTGACACCGTTCTTTTCGAGACTCTTGGCAAGGTTCAGCGGCGTCTGCCCGCCAAACTGCACTATCGCACCCCAGCACTTCTCGTTCCGGTAGACATTCAGGACATCTTCCAGCGTGAGCGGCTCAAAATACAGCCTGTCGCTGGTATCATAATCGGTACTTACAGTCTCAGGATTGCTGTTGACCATGATCGTTTCAAACCCGGCATCCCTCAAGGCAAACGAGGCGTGCACACAGCAGTAGTCAAACTCAATCCCCTGCCCGATCCTGTTAGGTCCGCCGCCGATTATCATGATCTTCTTCCGCTCACTGGGCCTGCTGTCATTCACATCGCTGTAAGTGGAATAAAAATAAGGAGTATACGCGGTGAATTCCGCAGCACAGGTATCAACAAGCCCGTACATCGGCCTAAGCCCCGTCTTCTCCCTGGCGGCTCGCACTTCAGATTCCGCGCCTTTCAACAGATATGCAATCTGCCTGTCGGAATATCCAAATTCCTTCGCCTGCCTGAAAAGAGCCGGATCCCTGCTCAACCCGGCGATCGAACCGGCTTTCCTGATCTCGTTCTCGTACGCGACCAGCTCCTCCATGTGACGCAGGAACCATCGGTCAATCTTCGTCAGCTCATTGATTTTCTCAACAGTCCAGCCGCGCTTAAAAGCAGCCCTGATGACAAATATCCTGCTGGCCGTTGGCCTTATTAACAGCGCATTTATCTCGGCATCACTCATCTTCTCGAACTTTTCATCTTTCCCGTCCGCCCCGAATCCCGCCCTGCCGGTCTCAAGTGAACGCAGCGCCTTCTGGAAAGACTCCTTGAACGTCCGGCCTATGCTCATGGTCTCGCCGACGGACTTCATCTGCGTGCTGAGCGTATCATCGGCAGCCGCAAACTTTTCAAACGCAAACCTGGGGATCTTGGTAACAACATAGTCAATAGAAGGCTCAAAACACGCCGGGGTCTCCCTGGTGATATCGTTCCTGATCTCATCCAGCGTGTAGCCTACGGCCAGCTTGGCCGCTATCTTGGCTATCGGGAACCCTGTTGCCTTGGATGCCAGCGCACTTGAACGCGAAACCCTTGGATTCATCTCGATTATCACCATCCGGCCGTCTTCAGGATTCATGGCAAACTGGACATTGGAACCCCCCGTATCAACCCCTATCTCCCTCATCACTGCAATTGAGGCATCCCTCATCCGCTGGTACTCCCGGTCCGTCAGTGTCTGAACAGGCGCCACGGTAATGCTGTCACCCGTATGGATACCCATGGGGTCCAGGTTCTCAATCGAACAGACAATAACGCAGTTGTCCTTGGCGTCACGCATCACTTCCAGTTCGAATTCCTTCCAGCCAAGGACAGATTCCTCAATCAACACCTCTGATGTCGGACTATAGAAAAGACCGCGCGCAGCAATTTCTTCAAACTCCTTTTCGTTATACGCAATCCCGCCACCGGTCCCGCCAAGGGTGAAACCGGGCCGGATAACCAGGGGATACTTGCCTATCATGTCACGCGCCTTGCGCGCCTCTTCTATAGTGTGACACGATGCGCTGACAGGCAGGGCAAGACCGATATTCTGCATGGCCTTCTTGAAAAGAAGACGGTCCTCGGCCTTGCGGATCACGTCGGCCTTTGCGCCGATCATTTCAACGCCATAACGTTCCAGGATACCTTTTGCATGAATCTCGACCGCCAGGTTGAGCGCCGTCTGTCCCCCAAGAGTAGGCAGTATGGCATCCGGCCTTTCTCTCCTGATGATCTCCTCCAGGATATCCGCGGTTAACGGCTCGATATATGTCCGGTCGGCAAATTCAGGGTCAGTCATTATTGTCGCAGGATTGCTGTTTACCAGGACGACCTCGTAGCCCTCCTCTTTCAATGACTTGCACGCCTGCACTCCGGAATAGTCAAACTCACAGGCTTGCCCGATAACTATCGGGCCGGAACCTATCAGCATGATTTTCTTTATGTCAGTCCGTTTAGGCATTTTAAATCATTTCGATGATTTCTTTTTGCGCTTTGGGCGTAACTCAGATCCCGGCGTTTCGCCCCTGCTCTTTAAAGCCGCTGCAACAAAATCACGGAACAGCGGGTGGGCTTTCAAAGGCGTCGACTGGAATTCCGGATGGAACTGGCATGCCACGAACCACGGGTGGTCCTTCAGCTCAACGACCTCCACCAGCTTGCTGTCGGGCGAAAGGCCGGAAAGTATCATCCCTCTGTCTTCAAGCTGTTTCCTGTACTTGTTATTGAACTCAAAACGGTGCCTGTGCCGTTCGGATATTTCAGACGCCCCGTATGCCGAAGCAGCTTTCGAACCGCCGGAAAGCCGGCATGGATAAACACCTAGCCGCATGGTGCCGCCCTTCCTTGTGACCGCCTTCTGCTCTTCCATCAGGTCAATAACAGGAAATTGCGTCTTCTCGTCAAACTCTGTGCTATTGGCACCTTTCATCCCGCAGACATTACGGGCAAATTCCATGACAGAGCACTGCATGCCAAGGCATATTCCAAAGAAAGGTATCCCGTTCTCCCTGGCGTAACGCACAGCCTCTATCTTTCCCTCTATGCCTCGATGCCCGAAACCACCGGGAACCAGCACACCCGAAACACCTGAAAGAAGCGCCGCCGCACCCTGCTTCTCTATTTCCTCTGACTCAACCATCCTGACACTTACCTTCACATTGCTGGCAATACCGCCGTGGGTCAGCGATTCGTATATACTCTTGTAGGAATCTTTAAGACTTATGTACTTGCCGACAACCGCAATCTCGACTTCACCGTTCTTCGGATTAATGAGCTTGTCCAGCATCTGCTTCCAGTCATCCATCTCAAGGGGGTTGACATGCAGGTTCAGCATCTCCATCACGTAGACATCAACATCCTGCTTGGCAAGTTCAACGGGAACCTCATAAATCGAATGGGCAACGTCTGTCTCCTCGATGACGAGGTTCCTGTCCACATTGCAGAAGAGCGCAAGCTTCTCCTTGTGATCCTCCTTCATCGGCCTCTCGCACCGGCAAATAAGGATGTCGGGAATGATGCCTATCGTCCTTAAAATGCCCACTGACTGCTGGGAAGGCTTGGTCTTCAACTCTCCTGCCGCCCTTATATACGGAACAAGGGTAATATGCACAAAAAGACCGTTTTTCCTGCCGATTTCCTGCCTGTACTGCCTGATCGCCTCCAGAAACGGAAGCGATTCTATGTCCCCGGCCGTTCCTCCAATCTCAGTTATGACTATGTCAACATCATCGGAATCAAGGGACTTGATGGCCTTCTTAATCTCGTCGGTGATATGGGGAATGACCTGCACGGTCTTGCCAAGATACCCGCCCTCGCGTTCCCGGGAAATGACATTGCTGTAAATCCGGCCCGTCGTGTAGTTACTGACACGCGAGCAGTATGTCCCGGTAAACCTCTCGTAGTGACCAAGATCCAGGTCGGTCTCGGCCCCGTCAACGGTAACATATACCTCGCCATGCTGGTAAGGCGACATCGTCCCGGGATCAACGTTCAGGTAAGGATCCAGTTTCTGCATCCGCACCCGGTAGCCGCGCCTCTGGAGCAGAAGCGCCACAGATGCGGCCGTCAATCCTTTACCAAGCGACGATACAACACCGCCAGTAACAAAAATATGCTTTGTCAAAGTCACCTCCTGTCAGAACATGTCGTCACGCCCGGCAAATCGCCGGGAAGATGTACCCGCATCAGGGACCCAAGTCAAGCGAAAGATCAGTCGTGAACTTCTCAAGCGTCTTCTTTCCGCCCATCTGGCCGATATCAACCGGGTATTTGCCGGTAAAACAGGCTGTACAGAATCCATCCCGGTTCTTCAAAGGGGAAAGCAAACCCTCTACGCTCAGGTAGCCAAGAGTGTCCGCGCCGATAAAACTCCTGATCGCTTCAACATCGTGCTTTCCCGCAATAAGCTCATCCCTGGTTGGAAAATCAATACCAAAGAAGCACGGATGCGCCGTTGGCGGACATGATATCCTGACGTGGATCTCCTTTGCGCCGGCATCGCGGAGCGCCTTGACCCTGCGTCTGGCTGTTGTACCGCGCACAATTGAATCGTCCACAACCACCACGCGCTTACCCTTCACAACCTCCTTCAGCACAGCCAGTTTCATATCCACACCCCTGGCGCGGTCATCTGCCTCAGGCATGATAAATGTCCGGCCTACGTAATGATTTCTGATAAACCCATAGTCGAGCGGAATACCGCTCTTTCTTGAATATCCAAGTGCAGCCGAGTTGCCGCTGTCAGGAATGGGCGCCACAAGATCCGCTTCCACCGGGTATTCTTCAGCCAGCCGCATGCCGTACTTTAACCGGACATTATGAACATTCTCCCCAAAAACCACACTGTCCGGCCTTGCGAAGTAGACCAGCTCGAAAACACACTGCGCCTGCTTCTCCTTCTCCACATCCGCAAAAATATTACTGTGCAATCCAGTACCATCCACGATCACCAGCTCACCGGGTGCCACATCCCGGACATACTCGGCTCCAATCTGGGTCAGCGCGCATGTTTCACTCGCAAAAACCCACCCCTTGCCAATCCTGCCTATCGAAAGCGGCTTGAATCCATGCCGGTCCCTGGCGGCCATGACACAGTTCTTAGTCATCAGAAGGAATGAGAAAGAACCCTCCAGTTCACCAAGAGCACGGGACACACGCCGCGGCCTCGTCCTGAACATCGGGTCTGCCAGAAGATGCACCAGGACCTCGCTGTCTGTGCTTGTCTGGAAAATCGCGCCGGCCTCCTGGTACATCTTTCTTAATTTTGCCGCATTCACCTGGTTGCCGTTGTGAGCCACGGCCCATATTCCATCAACGCACTCAACCACGATCGGCTGAACATTCTGGATCCTGGTGGAACCAGTCGTGGAATAACGAACATGCCCTATCCCGATCTCACCGGTCAATGTTGCCAGCGCTTCCCTGGTCAAAACCTCGCTGACAAGCCCCTGCCCCTTGCTGGACCTGACATTCTGGCCGTCGCTGACAACCATCCCGGCCCCTTCCTGGCCGCGATGCTGCAGGGAGAACAATCCCTGGTAAATTAGATTCGCGGCTTTCTCAATACCGTAGACGCCGAACAGACCGCATTTCTCTTTTAAGTAATCTGAATTCATTGTTTGCCACCTGATGGATGTTTCACTGTGTTTTTCTCAAAATATTGTATTATACCAGAAGCCGTTGCCCTTCCGTCTGCTATGGCACGCACAACAAGCGACTGTCCTTTCGACATATCGCCAGCCGCAAAGATTCCGCTTATGCTTGTCATGTGATTCTCATTCACCACGATATTGCCCCGGGCATCCCGGGCAATATTCAAGTCTTCAACAATCTTGTTGCGTCCCGGCCCGGTAAACCCCATTGAAATGAGGACAAGCTGGGCCTCAACTTCAAACTCCGAGCCCTTCTTCTCCCTGAAGCCCTTCTTTCCTTCCTTGTCTTCAGACCACTCAACCTCTACGCAACTAAGCGCCTTAACATGACCGTTAACACCGGTAAATTCCTTTGTTGAAACACTCCAGCGCCGCTCGCCGCCTTCCTTATGACTGCTGGACTCCCTTAAAATATCAGGCCACATCGGCCAAGGTGTGCTGCCAGGCCTCTCATCCGGCGGCTTGGGCATGATCTCAAACTGATAAACTTTCTTTGCGCCCTGGCGAAGAGCGGTCCCAAGGCAGTCTGATCCCGTATCTCCACCGCCAATAATCACTACCGTCTTCCCCTCCGCGGTGATCTCATCAGCCTTGTCGACGGCTTCACCGGCCAGCCGTTTGTTCTGCTGGACAAGATACTCCATTGCAAAATAAATACCTTTCAGCTTACGTCCCGGAACCGGCAAATCCCTTGGTTCACGTGAGCCTCCCGACAGGCAGATCGCACTGAACCTGCTCTTCAGGAAATTATATGAAATGTCATCGCCAACTGAGACACCGAGTTCAAAAATGACCCCTTCGTCCTGCATCAGCTTGATGCGGCGATCGACCACCCGCTTTTCAAGTTTGAAGTCTGGAATGCCATATCTCAAAATACCGCCCGCATTCTTCGACTTGTCATACACTGTAACAGGATACCCGGCCCTGTTTAAAGTATCGGCCACCGCCAGCCCGGCAGGCCCCGCACCCACAACCGCCACTTTCTGGGAAAACCTTACCGCTGGCGGCCTCGGTTTGAGATAACCCTTCTCAAATGCCTTCTCTATCACGGCCAGCTCTATCTGCCTGATTGTTACAGGTTCGTCATTTATTCCCAGTACACATGAAGCTTCGCAAAGAGACGGGCATATTCTCGCGGTAAACTCTGGAAAATTACTGGTCGACATCAGCACTTCCAGAGCTTCCTGCCAGCGGTGATTATATACCAGGTCCGTCAGTTCCGGTATAACATTGGACAACGGGCACCCGCACCCGTGGCAGAAAGGCGTGCCGCAATCCATGCACCTTGCCGCCTGGGCACGTATCTCAGAATCGAGGAGTCTTAATTCGACTGGCTCGTAATCTTTGAGACGCTCCTCTACCTTCCGGTAGCCCGGATCTTTCCGGTAATATTTAAGAAAGCCTCCAGCTTCACCCATTGACAACCTCTTCTCTCTTTGTAGCCTCATCCTCCCTGCTCATCAGTCCCAGTGCCCTGCGGTATTCCATCGGGAAAACCTTAACAAAAGAGTGAACTGCGGATTCCCAGTTCTTAAGGATAAATTCGGCGCGCCTGCTGCCGGTATATTCGAGATGCTTCTTTATCATATCGCTCAATTCATCCATGTCCGCAGCTGTTTCAACAAGCTCAAGGTCAACCATGTCCAGGTTGCACCGCCCGTCAAATTTCCGGTCCGGATCGTAAACATATGCGATACCGCCGCTCATACCCGCACCAAAATTAACTCCAGTCTCCCCCAGGATAGCTACGCGGCCGCCTGTCATGTATTCACAACCGTGGTCACCAACCCCTTCGACAACCGCACAGACTCCGCTATTGCGTATCGCAAACCGCTCGCCTGCCCTGCCGTATATGTAGACCTCCCCTGAAGTTGCTCCATAAAGAAGGACATTGCCGCAGATGATATTCTCCGATGGATCAAGTTTGATGCCCTTGTACGGCTTTACAACAATCCTTGCACCCGACAACCCCTTGCCAAGGTAATCGTTGGCTTCACCCTCCAGTTCAAGAGTCAGGCCCTTTATCCCAAACGCGCCAAAACTCTGTCCCGCCGCCCCCTTGAACCGGCACACAATGCTGTCCTGGGGCAAACCGGCCATACCGTGTCGCCTGGCAATCTCGCCGGAAAGCATCGCACCAGTTGTCCTGTTTACATTTCTTATTGGAAGTTCAATTTCAACCTTCCTGCCGCCTTCGACCGCACCGAGTGCTTCCTTGATCAGCCTCCTGTCAAGGATATCGTCAATTTCATGGTCCTGTTTCGCAATACACCTTGCAGGCGCACGCGAACTGGCTCCAGCCCGTTCAAATATCCGCGAAAAATCGAGCCCCTTTGCCTTCCAGAAATCTATGGCATCATTCATCTCAAGGAGATCTGCCCTGCCGATCATATCGTCCATCTTCCTGAACCCCAGGCTGGCC
>Ga0172371_10004012_pt1 | contig 22526 bp, 15 predicted proteins | sample Lak12m_FD_114543 | JGI IMG/M metagenome (GOLD analysis project Ga0172371, IMG submission 114543) | Freshwater microbial communities from Kabuno Bay, South-Kivu, Congo - kab_022012_12m | ecosystem: Environmental > Aquatic > Freshwater > Lake | place: Democratic Republic of the Congo: South-Kivu...
ATCCCTTGGTATCCTCAGTGCTGGACGCTCAGACCTGGCCACCGGGTGCTGTCGGGGAACGGGGCCGAACCTCGGCTTTTGGTTCCGCTGGGAGAACTCGGAGGCGGATGGTCCGACGGGGGGCCATTCCTTGCCGCCGGCTGCTAACTGGAGAGGCCGGAAGGGGGTCTCAGGCACGCCAGACACCCCCCCACCAATCCTCTTTCCGTTACGGTGTCTGTTAACTCGAACGGCCTTCAGGACGGAGAGGAAGAGAGAGGTTGGGCGCTTCCGGGGCGTTTTCGGCGGTCCCGGCGGCGGGTTCGGGGGTGCCAGAGAGAGGGTCGTGGGGTCTCTGTCCGGCGGAGGCTTGTGCCGCAAATCCCTTTGTATGTGCGGGATTTGCGACGCGCGGGGAGGCGTCTGGCTGGCCGCTAACAGAAAAAGCCCCGCGGGCGCGGGGCTTGAGGTTATTGGCTCCCCAGATGGAACAACCTGCGAAGATCATCTCCAAGGACTTATGACTCCCGACAACGGTTCTGGCGACTCTCGTTGCCCTACTACATCCAGCTCGACGAGCGCCTCCAGACCGTGCAGTTCAGACCGTTGCCCCGCGGCTTGGAGGAGGCGCGTACCATCACGCAGCGCCAACTCCGCGACGCGCTGCGCGCAGCCCGGCGCGAGCACGAGTTGGACACCAAGCCCAACCTGGTGGTCGAGGCGCAGCGCTACGCCGACCTCCTCGACCGCAACCCTGAGTTGACCAAGGGCCGGGTCGCGGCCGAGCTTGGCGTCTCGCGCATCCGTATCTACCAAATGCTGAATGTGCTGAACCTCCCCCAGGCCATCCTCGAGTTCATCGTGGGCCATGACACACCGGAGGCGAAGGAATTCCTGACCGAGCGCCGCCTCCGCCCCCTGGTCCAACTCAAGGACGCAAGCCAGCAACTGGCCCTGTTCCGTCGGTTGCTGCACGAAGCGGGCCTCGCCGTGGCGTTCGGGTCGCCCGACTGACGGTCCAGCCGGCGCCGACCGCGCCGCCACCTCGCAGGACGAGCCGGGCCAGCATGTGCTGCATACACGCGGCGCAGCGGCACATGCCCGACGGCGGTGCGCTGCTTCACCGTCCGGCCTCGGACTCATGACCTTGGTCAGAAGGCGGTCTCCTGTGGTCTACTCCGGCATCCCGAGAGAGGCAGAATGTCCGCCGCTGTTGCAGCCGGCTCCACGGTCGGCGCGGCGACATTCCATCGGGACTGGCGCTGGTCACCACGCCGTGCTAAGATAATATGCAGTATGACTGCAAACATAATACGACCATCCGCGGAGAACCTCGATGAGTGTCTGGTTCGAACGGCTGGCGGCTGATCTGATCCGCGACGCGGCAGCTACCCGACCGGCCGTGCTCCTGACCGGAGCCCGGCAGACGGGGAAGAGCAGCCTGCTGCGCCACCTGTACCCGAACGCGGACCATCTCTCGCTGGATCGGCCGTTGCTCGCGGCTGAGGCGCAAGAGAACCCTTCTCGCTTCCTCGACCGCCACGCCGAGTCCATCGTCGTGTTGGACGAGATCCAGTATGCGCCTGACCTGTTCCGCGAACTCAAGATCCGGATCGACGCTGACCGGGACCGTTGCGGGCACTGGATCCTGACCGGCAGCCAGCGTTTCCCCTTGATGGAAGGGGTCAGCGAGAGCCTGGCTGGACGTATCGGCATCGTGCGCCTGAACACCCTGAGTGCGGCCGAGCTTCGTGCCGCTGAGCGTTGCCGTGACCGGCTGCCGGATTTCGTCTGGAGGGGCGGATACCCGGAGTTGTGGGCCAAACCCCGACTGGCGTGGGGCACGTACTTCACCGACTACGTTGAGACCTACCTCGAACGAGACCTGCGCGCCTTGGTGAATGTGAGCAGTCTCAGCGACTTCCAGCGCTGCCTGCGGCTCTGCGCCTTGCGGGCTGGGCAGTTGCTCAACTACTCCGAGATCGCCCGAGACGTCGGGGTGGCGGTGAACACGGTCAAGAGCTGGCTACGGGCACTGGAAGCGTCAGGGATCGTCTGTCTCCTGCCGCCGTACTCCGCCAACATCGGCAAGCGCTTGATCAAGGCCCCCAAGCTGTATTTCGCGGACCACGGGCTCCTGGCGTTCCTGCTGAACATCGAGGATGCGTCCGGGTGGCATGCCCATCCGTGTCGAGGGGCGCTGTGGGAGAACCTGGTGTTCCTGGAGTATCTGAAGGTACATGGACTGACCCCGGGGCGCAATGTCTTCTTCTACCGCGACCAGAACGGAGTCGAGGTGGACTTCCTTATCGAGCGAGCCGGTGGCATCACACTGGTGGAAGCCAAGGCGGCGGAAATGCCCGACCCCGGCAAAACCAGCTTCAGGAAGGTGCAGCCGCTGCTGGCCCGCGTCGCCGCGAGTGTCACGTGCGTGCTGGCCTGCCAGTGCCGGGAGACGGAGCCCGTGGTGCTGAAAGAGGCCGTCTTGGCCAATCCCGTGTTGCACGCTCCGCCCATGCCAAAGGCCATGGGGCGCTGAGCTGCTCGCGGCACCGCCACGGGGAGCGCGGCGCGCTGGACGCCGGTTCATGGTCCGACCGTCTCGCCGCGGGGAGATGGCGCCAAGGAGCTCCTGAGGACATGCCGGGATCGGTACCACAACGAGAGGACGAACCGCGGCGCCTCCTGGCAGAGGCTGAAGCCGGGCTCGCACGCCTGGACGAGTATCGCGCCGAACTGGCCGCCAAGGTCACACGGCTGCGACTCGAGGCCCAGGCCGCCCGGAGCGTCCTTGCCGCGGCCAGCGGTTCCTACGCCGTGCCTGGATCCGTGACGATGCTGTCGTCGGAAGCGGACAAGGTGCGGCTCTTCCGCTCCCTCTTCCGTCCGCTCCCTCTTCCGTGGCCGTGAGGATGTGTACCCGAAGCGGTTCGAGAGCGCCCGCACCGGGAAGAGCGGTCAACACCCTCGTGCTTGTCCACAACCGCGAGTTGCTGGACCAGTGGCTGGCGCGACTCAGTGCCTTCCTTGACCTGCCTGCGGGCGACATCGGCCAGATCCGCAGCGGAAGGAGAAAGCCCACCGGCATCGTCGACGTGGCCATGATCCAGAGCTTGGGACGCAAGGGCGTCGTGGAGGATCTGGTGGGTGGGTACGGGCACCTCGTGGTGGACGAGTGCCACCACATACCCGCCCGGAGTTTCGAGATTGTGGCCCGGCAAAGCAAGGCCAGGTTCGTCACAGGCCTGTCCGCCACGGCCTGCAGGAAGGATGGTCACCAACCCATCATCTTCATGAACTGCGGTCCGGTGCGTCACCGCGTTGGGGCGAAGGAGGAAGCCGCAAAGCGGCCTTTCGAGCACCGAGTGATCGTGCGCCGCACCCAGACTGCCGCGGCTCGCACGCCTCCGGGCGGTGATGGGAGGGCCTTCCCAGTCCAGGGCTTCTACCGACTGCTCACGCACGACCATGCGCGGAACGCGATGATCGTGCGTGACGTCACTGCGTGTGTGGCAGCCGGACGCTCCCCCGTCGTCCTGACCGAACGACGAGACCATCTGCAACTCCTCGAGGAACTGCTGCGCCCCCTGACGGCAGACTTGGTCGTGCTCACAGGTGGGATGGGCGTGAAGGACCGTCGACAGCGACTGGAGCACCTGCGGAGCGTACCGGAGGGCGAGCCGCGGGTACTCCTGGCAACGGGTCGCTACCTCGGCGAAGGCTTCGACGACGCGCGGCTCGACACGCTGTTCCTCACGCTACCAGTCTCGTGGCGCGGGACCATCGCTCAGTACGCCGGACGTCTGCACCGTCTGCACGAAGGCAAACGGGAGGTCCGGATCTACGACTACGTCGACTCTGCGATCCCGATGGCCGCCAGGATGTATGAGCGGCGCTGTGGCGGCTATCGAGCGTTGGGTTACGCCGTAGACGACACGCAGGATTCCGGGCGCCTGCCGCTCTGACCCTCGCGCGCCTGCCCGATCCGGTCCCTGGCAGCGGCGGCCGCTCACCCAGGCGTGCGCCACGCAGAAGCGTACCCTCGCCCGCAGGTGTCGGTGACCGTCGGTGGCGGAGTCCCCGCGGATGCCGACCTCCGAAGGCGTCGGCCGTGGCTGAAACAGAACGGCTCGGCCTGCCGCTTACGGTATGGAGGGGTAGGGGTAGAAGAGGAAATGGCTCCCCAGATGGAACAACGTGCGCACAAGCACACCAACGACTTATGACTCCAGACCCCGTTTCTGGCGCCTTTCTCTGCCATACTACCTCCAACTCGAAGGCCGGTACCAGAACGTGCAGTTCGGGTCGTTGCCGGCCGGTCTGCAGGAGGTCCGCAAGGTCACCCAACGTCAACTCCGTGATGTGCTGCGGGCGGCCCGCCGCGAACAGGAACTGGAGGCGAAGCCGAACCTCGTCGTCGAGGCGCACCGGTACGCCGACATGCTCGACCGCAACCCTGAGCTGACCAAAGGTCGGGTCGCGGCCGAGCTTGGCGTCTCGCGCATCCGCCTCTACCAGATGCTCAACGTGCTCAAACTCCCTCACCCAATCATCGAGTTCATCCTCAGCGCTGACACGGCCGAGGCCAGGGAACTCCTGACCGAGCGACGCCTCCGTCCGCTGACTCAGGCCAAGGGCGTAAGCCAGCAACTGGCTCTCTTCCGCCAGTTGCTGCAAGAGACCGGCCTGTCCTCTGCACCCGAGGCCCACGGCTGACAGTTCCGCCGCGCCCGCGCCTCCACCGCACCTCAGTCTTGGTCCGGCTGCAAGAGCCGCAGTGATACGGGAGCGGTCAGGGATCGAGCACCGATGCGTTGCCGCCCAGTCCGACCCTCAACTTCCGGTTCACCCGATATGCGCTCTCCTGCGTTGTACTCCGGCACACTAGGAGAGGCAGGAAACGTGCAGTCGTTCCAGGCATGGCTGCTTCTGCCTGGGGCTTGCGATGGTCAGGCGGCGCACCTACGGTTGTGACGCTCTGATGTGAGGATACAGCGCCGCCATGGCCCAGTCACGGTTGAGGCAATGGGCTGTGTCACTGGCGTCGGCACCGTGCAGACGCCCAGAGCAGGCGCCCGCCCACCGTGCCACGCCACAGCTTCAGTTGGTGCCACGAAGAGTGAAGCCCTGGTACAGCCAGGCCTGTTGCCCAGCTGAGGCCCGGATCATTGATGGGCTTAGTCCTTGGCGCTGAACTGGAGGTGGCCAAGGCAGTCCGGGAGCATTCTCGGCGGTTGGCTGGGGGTCAAAAGGTCGAGAGTTCGAATCTCTCCGTCCCGACCACTACCTTCAGCCCTAACAAGCCTGATCTGAGCTTGTTAGGGCTCTTCTTTTTCCCCTGTACCCAGAATCTGCAATCGGGTGAAACGATGTGAAATCAGGCGCGATCATTGCATCAGATGACCCCAATATGACCCCAATGGATTAGGCTCAGATCGTGCATGACTTGAGTGCGAGTACGGCGCGTGTCTATGCAGAGATGCGAGGGTGTGGGTGCCGAAAATCACGTCCAGACCGACCGCCTCGACGGGCCATCCGTCCTTGCCCGTCTCTCCACCAACGAGTTCGGTGTGTATGAACTCGGGCCTGTGGTCGCCGTCCAGGTCTACAAAGTCGTCGGCCGTGGCCACGAATCCAGGCGACGGTATGATCGGGCGGCGCGAACGAATGCATCGACGGCGCTCGGCTCGATGTTGCTGGGCAGCGGGCTACCCGTGGAGAATATGAACGGCGCATCCGGTCCGGAGGCGCGAAGCTGCTCGCGGACGGCGGCGGCGATTTCGGCCGGATCGTTGTGCAGAAGCAGCATCTCGGAATCGAGGTTGCCGAAGAGACAGCGCCGGGTACCGAAGGCAGCGCGGACCTTGTCCACGGTGACCTCAGCGCCCTTGCGCGGCTGCTCGAAGGCGAAGGCGTCCATCGGAATGGAGGCCCCTTGCTTGAGGATTGGCAGGATGTCGCCCTCGTTCCAGAGGATGATCCTGAGCCCGGCCTCGTGTGCCGCCTCGACCATGGACCGCTGGTACGGCAGGGCGAACGCCTCGACCATCGCCGGGGAGAGGATGTCGCACGAGGCCCAGCTGTCGGCGATGAAGCAGGCTTCGGCGCCGGCGGCCCTCCACTCCCTCATCCGCAGGCGGTCGCCGGCTGCGTAGCGGTTGCAGACGTAGCGGAACAGCTCCGGGTCCATCAGCATGCACTCCATGGCGCGCTCGAAACCGAAGGCGTAGCAGGCGCAGATGTACGCAGGGGAATGGTGTGGCAGCACCAGTGCGCGGTCTCCGACTTCGCGGATCAGCCGGCTGAGACCGTCCAGGTAGGCCTCGCCCCACCCTTGGAACCGCGGGATGACGCGATCGGCATCTGCCGGACCGGCGATAGCGCCCACGGGATCGCACGCCTTGGCGCGGGTCTCGAGGTCGTAGAGCGCCAGGCTGTCCTTGCGCAATGCATGTCGGCGTCCGGTGCCGTCCGCCACCACCCACCTCTCGCGGTCCTCCTCGATCAGTCGCGGCGGATCGGCGCTGTGTCCCGCGCCGGAGTACAGGAGCAGGTCCGGCTGGTGCCGTTCCAGCAGCGCCAGGTGCGCGCGATGCCAGGTCTCATGGTCGCCGCAGGCGAGCTGCCACGGCGCGAGCCCGGCGACTTTCCAGAGGTAATCGAATTCCCAGGTGAAGAGCGCCACCGGCACCGGCGACACGGCTTCCCCCGCCAGAGCCCGCAGGGCGCCGGGCCGGCCGGGCAAGGAGGTTGGCACATAGTGAAGGGACATCATGACCAGTAACCTCTCTGTTTCCCCCGCCAGTAGGCAGTGAGGTAGTGGAACGGCGCTTCGCTCGAGAGCTGGCATTTCATCCAGCGGATGTCCGGTGTGAGCTGGCGGCCGTCGGGATCAACCATCCAGCGCAGCCGCCGGCCGTTGGTCTTCGCCACCAGGGCCCTGATCCAGGCGAGTATGGCGTCGCGCAACTCCGGGCAATGCTCGACGACGGTGAACGCGCCGGTCATGATGCGGTAAAGCTGGTCGTTCCAGCACACGTCGGAGTAGTAGGTGCCGAAGGTGCCGGGGAACGGCGGCTTCTCGATGGGGCGGATGCCGGTGGGCCGCCAGGTTCCGTTGCGCACGTCGATGTCGATCCAGTAGTGCTGGTAGCCGTCGGCGTCCATACCCAATCGGCAGAACCTCCACCACCGCTTGCACATGCGGTTCAGGATTGTCGCCTGCGCTTCCGGTGTGGCGCCGCAAACCTCCGGCAGGATCTCGGCGATGGCGCCGGCGGCTTTCAGGACGTAGCCACCGAGGCAGACACGCTCAAACATGAGCATGCGCTCCAATCCCTGCTCCCGCCACTTATCGAGATCTGATTCCTCCCGCCAGTGGCTCAGCCCGGCGAGACGCAGGGCTTCCAGCCGGTACTTGTCCTCGCCGGTGACCCGGTACGCCAGGGCTTCGGCCAGCACGTAGGTCGCATTGCAGTAGGATTCCGCCAGGTTCCAGGAACGACTGTCCACGGCCTCGTTCAGATTCCAGATCTGGTAGTTCCGGCGGGTCATGAAATCGGCGATGTCGCGCAGCATCTCGTCGATGGTCCGGCGGTCGGCGGCGGCGGCGATTTCTCGAAAACGGTACAGCCCCAGCAGCGCGTCGAGGTACTGATCGGGGGTCGAGTGATCCTTGGGCACCAGCCCGTAGGGCTTGCCCAGCCAACCGGCCCGGCCGCGCTCCCTGCCGTGGTCGTAGATCATGCGCAGAGAAGCGAGGGCGCGCACGGCCTCGGCATAGGCCGCCGTTTCCGCGGTCGCGGCGAAACGCGCCGTCTGCGCCTGCAGATAGTTCCCCGCCGACGTGATCGAGTTCTCGAAGGTTATGCCCTCATTTCTGGCGGCCTCGGTGGTGGCGCCCCCATCCATGGAATCGTAGTGCCCTTCCACAATCGCATCATTGACCCCCTCCATATCCGCCCGTGTCATCGGCCGCACGTGCCGCGGGCCGTCGATCAGCAGGATCGAGTAGAACAGCCCCGATGGGTGGAAGAACTTCTCCTCCAGCAGCGACTGGATGACCTTGGCCTTGCCGGGTAGGTCCAGCGTCTCCAATTCCGGCAGGAAGTCGATCTTGCTCAGCGCGTCGTAGTCGGTCATCATGCCGCTCCGTCAGCGTTCGCTTTCACCAGCCGCCGTGACCCGTCGTACCCGGATGCTCTTGCGTGGCGTGCCGTCAGGCCCGGGGATGCTGAACTCCGAGTAGGCGATCAAGGCCGTGTCGTCCGACAGCGGCAGGAGCGAGCAGTAGGAGCAGGTGTCCTGATGAAGCACTCCCGGCTTCACGATCTCCACCCGCGAGTCCCAGCTCTTGCCTCCCGGATCGCGGGTGGCACGCACGTAGAGGCCTGGTCGGCCGTAGGCAACGAGCGTCACGCCGTTCTTGAGGGTCAGCGCCTGCGGCCAGACGCCCAGGTCGTCGAACACCGCCGGCTTCGACCAGGTGCGGCCGTTGTCGGCCGAGCGGCTCCAGTACATGGGGCCAACGCCGTTGCCGTCGGTGGTGCGCAGGAAGCAGATGATTGAACCGTCGGGCATGAAGTGTACACAGGGCTCGGTGAACCCGGCGCGCACGGCCGACTGCCTGTCCGCCGTCGGGTCCGGCTCGTAGGGGACTTCGCCCCACAGATCGAACGAGTGCCCGTGGTCGGTCGAACGCAGGATGATCGCCGCCCACTTGTCGCGGAACCTCCCGTCCACGATCCGGCAGTCCTCGCCGACGGCCCAGACCGCGTCGTCGGGAGCGCGCAGCAGCCGGTGGCCGGTATACCAGGGCGGGGGCAGGACACCCTCGGTGACCACCCGCAGTTCGCCCGGAACGCGCATCGTGGCCTGCTCCTCCACCGGGGCCGCGCCGTCCTTGGCGAAGCGGTAGAGCCGCCAGCCGTCCCGCGCGACCGCCGGGAGATCCTCCGGGCGGTAATACGTGAACGTCCCGCCGTAGCAGACGAACCTGCCGACGGGCTCGGCGGGCAGTTGCAGCGTGTCCGCCTTGAGCGGCCGCAGCATCCTGATCTGGATCCGCTCGCCGTTCGCCTGTTGGAGCGGGGCCTGGGTACAGGAGGCCGCGCCGGTGCTGGTCTCCGGCAGCGGCAGGACCGTCCACGTCGTTCCCTCATCGGCGGATACGGCCTGCATCGGCGGCAGACCCACGGCCGTGGCGGAATCGGCCCCCACCTGGAAGCTGACCCGAATCATCCCGTCCGCCAGGCGTTCGAGGCCGGGGAACTGGTACGGGCCCCAGTTGCGGATGTTGGCGGGGGCTTGGACCACGGTGACCGGTTCTCCGAGTTCCACGTTCACCTTGTTCATCGCGCCTTCTCCGGCTTTCCTGCTCTCCAGCATACTCACTTCCTTCTCCCCGCACACCCGCGGAGCGTCCCCGATTCCCACGCGTGGCGCCAGCAACACAACAGACAGCAGGAGGATGCTGCTTCGCATCGGTCCGGTTCCTGCAGGTTAGTAACACGTGTTGGGGATGTAGTCGCCGGCGAGGCTCGTCTCCGGCACGAAGCCATAGACCAGGTCCACATCGGCGCGCAGGGCGTAGAGCCGCGCCTGTTCGAGTTCGAGGTAGAGCCGGAACGGCTTGCCGTCGAGGGCATCGAGCGTTTCGCGCGTTTCGCCGCCCTCCTGCCAGCGCAGCGGCAGGAAGTGGCCGTCGCCGGTCACGGGTACGCTCTTGTCGAGTTCGTAGCCCGGCAGCGGCTGGTTCTGCAGGTCGCGCAGTTCGGCGCGGATGCGGCCGAACCGGCCGGTGGTGGCGTTGAGCAGGATCTGCCCACCCCGCGGCAGCAGTCCACGCAGCAGCACGGAGCCGGTGTCGCTGTGCGATTCGAGCGCGCAGAAGCCGTCCCGCCGCCAGCGGGAGACGGTAACGCGGTTGATCACTTCCCCGGGGGCGAACTTGCGCCAGTCGTTGTGTTCGCCGATGTAAGAGTTGGTGTAGACCCGCAGCCAGCCGTCCTCGTCCAGCACCATGGCGGTGGGGTACTCGCTGCCGACGTTGTCCCTGCCCCAGCCGCGGTCCGGCAGGAAGGACTGCCGATTGGTACGGTTCCAGGCCAGGCCGTTGACGCTGTAGGTCAGCTCGGCGTCCACCCGGCCCATGAACCGGGTCGAGCCGGCCAGGTCGTTGGGCGCGCCCCACATACGCCAGAGGAAGCCAATGAAGGTGCCCTCGTAAAGGAACTGCGGCATGCCGTAGAACTCCACGCCGGGGATGTCCATGGGGTCGGGATGCACGATCACCTGCGGCTGGTCGAACCTCTTCCAGTCGGCGGTCTGGTCCAAGGCCACGCGGCGGTCGCCGAGGATGGGCCGGCCGGTCCACTGGTACTTGCCGGTGTACGGGTTGAACAGCACCGAGAACAGCGTGTCGGTGTGCTGCCGGCGCCAGACGGCCGTCTTGTCGATGGTCCAGCGGATGCCGTCCGGCGACACTGCCACCCGGCAGGTGCCGTACGAGGAGTCCACGGGGTTCTTCGAGAGGTCGGAGTATGGCATCTTGTAGCGCCGGGCCGGATCGGGCTCGCGCTCGTCGAAATACGGCCCGCCGTGCGCGGCGTGCTCGCCGCTGAAGACGATGTGCGCCGCCGTCGGGGTGGCGTTCTTGTCGATGGGCGGGTTCTGCAGGAGCGGCCGCCAGTCCAAGCCATCGGCCGATTCGTACGCCGTCAGGCCGAAGCCCTCATCGCCCTTCTTGCGGTCCGTGCTGCCACCGCCCCACATGCGCCAGTTGCCAGTCTGCGGATCGCGCCGCACGGCGGTGACGCTCGAGTAGTCCAGCAGCGGGTCATGCCAGGGCGCCACGCCCGGCCACGGCTCCGCCGGGAACCAGCGCCGGTCAATGCCCTGCCGGGTCAGAATCGGCCAGTCGTCGAGAAATAGTATCGTGCGCATCTCAGTGCTTACCTTTCTGCTATTCGTGTCCATTCGTGCTCATTCGTGGTTTCCTCTCCCCTTCGCCCTGACACTCACTTCCTGCACGACGATGGCCTTGCGGCGCTCGCCGCCGTACTTGAAGTCGGTGTAGAGCACCAGGAAGCGGTCCGGGCCGGTCACGACGGTGCGAGTGTTGCTGTAGCTGACCGTGTCGCGGTACATGGCGTCGATGAGGTCGCGGCCGGCGGCCACTTCCTCCTCCGCCGTCTTGCCGAGCAGGCTGGTGAGCGCCTCCCACGAGCGGCAGCCGTCCGTGGAGAACTGCACGTGCACGCCGGGCCGGCCGAAGACGAGGGCGACGATGCCGTTGTCGAGTTTGACCAGGTGCGGCGTCACGCTGGACGAGGCGACCGGCTCGGACGCCGACCAGGTGAAGCCGTTGTCGGACGAGCGCGCCAGCACCGTATGGCGGTGCGGATCGTACACCGTGGCGTGATCCATGCGGTCCACGCACACCAGCTCGTCACCCAGCCGGATCAGGGAGAACTCCTCCGTCGCCCCGAAGGTGGTCCCAGCGCGGCCGACGATGACGCCCCGCGCCCGCCAGGTCTTCCCGTGATCGGTCGAGGCGATGCAGCGCAGTTCATGCACGACGCTGCTGTTGCGCTCCATGGCGCCGTAATGCAGAACCGCGGACAGCCAGGCGCCGTCGGCGGCCTCGACGAGCCCGCCTTCGCCGGTCGCCCCATGAGACAACCCGCTGTTGCCATTCAAGAGCGCGGAGATGGTCGGCGTGACGTCGGGCCAGACGGCTGCGCCGGTCTTCGCCTTGATCGTCGCGGCGATCTGCAGATCCGGGAGGTTGAAGACACCGTCGTCCGACTGGGGCGCGTCCGCGCCGGCCGGCTGGTAGCGCACGGTGAACGTCCGCGCCGCCAGCGGCATGTCAGCCGCGCGGTAGAGCCCCATCAGCCCGTACTCATTGGCCGAGACGACCATCGCCTGCGGCGCAATACCCAGCGCGTGTAGATCGGCCGGCGGCCCCTTGGGCACGAACTGCACCCGCGCGCCGTCGGCCAACGCGAACCACTTGTTGGGCACGCCATAGCCCTCGCGCAACTCGGGCGTGCCCGCCTGCGGCTCCCGCACGAACGGTGCCCAGGTGAGGCCGCTATCGCAGGAGCGGAGGCAAACCGCCGGTGCCTTGGCGCTGTCTTCCGTGTCATACGTATCCATGTGGCCGCCGTCACAGACCACAATGTTCCCGTCCTCGGCGCGGTACATGTCGGGGCAGCCATAGACGCCCCACCGGCGCGTGCCCTCGTTGTCGGGCGCGACAAACAGCACCTGCCGCTCACGCAGGCGCACGCCAACTGCCAGACGGGTTCGTGATGCTGTCATCATTCGTGTCCCTTCTGACCGCCGTGGCCAGCGTCGCGCGAAGGCTGGTTGGTGTTCATTCGTGGTTCCGCATGCAGTGGTTCGCCCTCAGGCTGCGCAACAGCCAGTAGTCGTGCCACCAGCCGACCATGGTGACGCCGACGGAACGGGCGTAGATGTGGACGGTTTCGGGCAGCTTCTCGTAGTCCTCGGCGATCCAGTCCGTGAAATCTTCCGGCACGCGCGAGCGCAGAGCGAGCAACTCGGCAGCGCGGCTGAGCGTCTCACCCGGCCTGTGGCCAACCGAGGCCAGGGCCAGGAGCAGATGGTGCTCATGGCGGGGCAGGCTGCGCCCGTGATGGCGAGTGGCGTAATACGCGTGGCCAAGGTGTCTGACCACATCCTCCGGATCGAAGTCCGGATCAACAGACGGACGGAAGTCCGGATCGGCCGATTCCGGGCAGAAACGCTTGAAGAACCCGGGCTGTTCATAGCCGGCGAGGATGTCATTCAGCGCCGCGTACGCTTCGGCCAGCAGGGCCGGGGTGAACACCTCGTCAAAGCGCGAGCCGAGGGTCTGGCGCAGGATGCCCAGATCACTGCCCCAGTTAAAGGTCGGGTGCCCCGCCGCCGGCTGCAGTTTGGCGCTGCCGTCGGCGTAAAGTCCCAGGCGGAGATCCAGGTACCGCCCCCAGCGCGGGTCGTCGGGCTCGACGGCAGCGGCCCAGGCCACGGCGGGCAGGAAGTAGCTGTTCGAGTGGCACGTGCTGCGCATCGAGCCGTGGATGAACGCCTTGTAGTAGAGGTACTTGAACCCCTGCCGCTCGTACCACTTCAGCGTGTCGAGCATCACCCGGCGCACGTCGGCGGCGTGGTCGCCGTGCAGGTGCGGCAGGTAGCGGTAGAGGCCGCTGAACAGCGGGCTGGCCTGGTCGGTGCCCAGCGGTTCCATGAACTGCCCCATGGTGAGGAAGCCGCCGTAAGGGCGCAGGAAGGAGCCGATGCCGTAGACCTGCGAGGCGGAGTAGACCCGCTCAATCACCGTCCAGAGGCGCTGGGCGCGCTGCAGGCACGCTGCGTCGTCGGTCACCTCGTATTGCAGCACCAGCCCGTCCAGATACAGCCCCATGGACATCACCGAGTCCTCGTAGGTCCAGTAGCTCCACGGGTCGAAGGCCGCCCGCCGCGGCACCTTCCGCGGGGTGATGAAGTCGCGCGCGAACGGTTTGTTCGTGTGCGAATCGATGCCGCTGTACATCAGCCCGACGGGGTCGAACAGGTTCGTTGCGATGTAGGCTTCCACCGTTTCGGCGGTGGCGGTCAGTTGTGTCAGTTTGACCATGCCGGTTGTTGTCTCCTGCCCTCAACGTCAGATGCGAGCACTGAGCCGAAGAAGCTTGGTGCACTCATCGGCCGCTCTGCTTCTGTTTCGCGTCTGCTGGCCATATCCGGGTGACCTCGTCCGCCAGACGAGCCCAGCGGCCGTGATCGGCGCCGCGGTGATCGATCCCTCGGGTCAGGAACTGCCGGTTGCCACCGTCAACGTCCATCACCCACAACTCCGGCACGCGGCCGACATCGGCGCGCGCAAAGACCAGGCGCGATGCATCCGGCGACCAGGCGCAGCGGAAGTTCCAGGTCGGCGGGTCATCGAGCGTGATGGGGACGACCCGGCCGCTGGCGGGATCGATCAGGCAGATCTCCGTGCCGCCCCGGGCCAGGTCGGGCCGGTAGTCGCGGTTGAAGTGGTCCGTGTCCGGACGATTCGGGTTCCAGAGCCAGGCGGTCTGCGAGCCCGGGAGACAGCGGGTGAAGGTGATCCACTTGCCGTCAGGCGACCAGGCGGGCAGGTTCGACCCGCCGCCGGGATTGCCCGCCGGCCCGTAGGCGGTGCCAAACCAGTGCTGCTGGCCGGTGGTCAGCAGCCGCTGCTCGCTGCCGTCGGCCCGGCTGATGCAGAGATCGGAACGCTCGTGCGCCGGATCCTTGAGGTGCGCGCACCGCTGGTAGAGCAGCCACTGGCTGTCCGGCGACCACACCGGCCCGAAATGGAGATACTCGGGGTCGCTGGCGATCAGCACACGTTCCCGGCTGGCCAAATCGAACACGTAGATCTCGTAGCCCGGACGCCCCGGCACATTGGTGATGTGGAACGCGGCCCGGGCGCCGTCGGGACTGAGCGTCGTGCAGTAGGCATAGCCGTGGCCGGTGTAGATCTCCTCCCGGCCGCCGCCGTCGAGGTCGCTGGTGAACAGGTACGTCATGCCCGCGAGATTGCCGCTGACCAGCAAACGCCGGCCGCCGGGCAGTTCACCCACGACCCCGTGCTGTTCGGGCAGGTCCAGTTCGCGCGACGCGCCGCCGGCCAGGTCATGCAGCCAGAGATGGGTCCTGGCATGGCCGAGCCCGTCCCTGTCGTAGTAGCTGGCATTGGGATTGCGCGGCGGTTCCTGGCTCCAGAGCACGGCGCGGCGCCCGTCCCTGAACACCATGCCCAGTTGCCAGTACGCCTGACTGGGCACGGGGAACTCGGGGTAGCACTCGCCCGAGCCGTCCGGCCGGATGACCCCGATCCGCTTGCGGGAAACGAAGAAGACTGTGTCATGCTTGCTCTTCATGTCGCCAGGATCTCCGGAAGCAGAGGTTCGCTGGCCCCGTTCGGACCGGCATCAAGATCCGTGCGCCGCAGGCGCAGAAAGATCCCGTAGGCCAGGCCGCGGTTGGCGCCCAGCGCGACGGTCAGCTCGTGGTCGCCCGAATCCAGCGCCACCTCGGGCGCGGCGATGTCGGGTCGCCCGGGATTCGCGCCGTCCGGGTCGTGGAAGACGGCGGCGCCGTCCACGAACAGCCTGACCGGGCCGTCGTAGCCGAGCAGCACCGCCACGCGCATCGGTTCGGCGCAGTGCGCGCGGCAGCCGAAGTAGAGCACCCCGTCGGCTTCGCCCGCCGCCGCCAGACGGTCGTGCACATTCAGGAAACCGGAGCGATCATCCACGGCGACCCGTTGCCAGTGCAGGGCCGGCGCCAGCGGCACGCGGTCGAGTGTCGCCAGTTTCCCGGCCCCGGGCTGCAGGTCGCTGACCCGCAATGCGGCCGGCCAGGGCGTCATCCCGGCCTCGATGGTGGTGACGTGCGCGACCGCCAGCACGTCCTCGTCCGCCTCGGCGCGCACCTCGATCAGCACGCTCTTCGCCGCGGCCCACAACTCGAGCCGCCGTTCATGGGTTTTGCCCGGCGCCAGGGCGAACGACAGGGTGTCGCCGTCAGTCAGGTGTCCGCCCCCGGCGTGGATGCGGAGGCTCGCGGTCTCCGAAGTCGCGCCGATACTCCGTACCCGCAGGCGGAGCGCTCCGGGATGGAGGCAACGGCCGGATTGCAGGGCCGGCGGCCGCTCGGCGGCCAGTTCGACCTCGAGGCGCGGGCGCGACGGCAGGCTGGGCCGCAGCGGGCTGGCCTGCAGGCCGATCCGTTCGACCGGGATGGCCTGGAACCCCAGCTTCCACGCCGGCGACCCCTCCCGCAGCCGGAAGTCCAGGCAGTCTTCGTCCACGAAGCGCGGGTCTTCGTCCTCGAGATTGTCCTCCAGGCGCAGCCCCGGCCGCGCCGTGGCTTCGATGTAGTTGCCATGCCCGCCGCGGAAGAGGTTCCGCACGATGACGTTTCCCTTCGGCACCGCGGGTTCGTCGGCGAGGATGTTGACCAGTTCCGGGTAGCGCGAGGCCCAGGGCTCCTGGCGGTAGGGCATGCCCTCGAGCAGCGCGATCAGTTCGGGAACGACAAACGCGGCCCAGCCCAAGGCGCGGGCGTCCAGGCTGATCGCCCGTGGACAGTCCACGAAGACGTTGTTCTCGGCGATGATATCGCGCCCGCCGCCGAGCAGGAACCCCTGCGCGACGCGGTAGAGAATGTTGCCATAGATCGCCGTGCCGGAGAACATGTCGTCGAGGTAGATGCCGTTGCAGCCCTCGCCGCGGAAGCCGACGAGGTGGTGCAGGTAGTTGCAGCGGATGCGGTGGCCGCGCATGGTCCAGTCTTCGGGACCGGCGCCGGCGGTGTAGATCGCGCCGGCGTCGTTGGCCTTGGTGACGCAGCGGTAGATCTCGTTGAACTCGACGGTTTGGTCGTTGCCGGTGAAGCCGATGGCCACGTGCGGCAGGTCGTGCAAGAGATTGTTGGCGGCGCGGTTGCCGCAGCCCTTGAGCTGGATACCGACTTTGTAGAGCGGGTTCCAGCGCGAGAGGTGGTGGACGTGGTTGTTCACGGCTTCGTGCCGGCCGGGCCTCAGCGTGCGGCGGTCGCCCCCTTCGAGGTGGATGCCGCCGTCACCGGTCTGACAGATATCGCAGTCGCTGACCACATGCCCGCGGCCGCCTTCGATCCGCACGGCGTCGGCGCCGACGTTGCGCACCGTGCAGCCGGCAATGCGGACCGCTTCGCCGCCCGTCACGCGGATGGCCGTGCCGCGCGCCGCCTCGATGGTGAAGCCCTGCAGTGTCAGATGGCTGACCTGGTCGAGCGTGATGGGGTCGCGCACGACGGACACCACCGCGTCGCCCTCTCCCGGCGCTTCCGGGGGCCAGAAGTAGAGAACGCCGACGCCGCGGTCCAGGTACCACTCGCCCGGCTGGTCGAGTTCGCACAGGAGATTGAAGGCATAGAACCACTGCCCGGCCCGGTAGCCGTAACTGTGGGGCTGGCGGTCGTCGAGGGCGATCTCGCCCGACTCCGTATCTATGGCGGACACGGCGAGGCGCTGGTCCGCCCAGTCCCAGAACCAGTAACCGTGCAGCATCGCGCCCGGCTCGGCCGCCCAGCGGCGCAGGCGCTCGCGTTCGCCCGTGATGCGGAAACGGCCGACGCGGCTGCCGCGCGTGCCGCGGATGTGATGGCCGTCGTCCACCGACAGCGCGGCGATGCGCAGGTAGCCGTCGTTCGGGTAGCGGGCCAGGGCCATCGGCCGGTCGCGGAAGAAGAGTTCGAGCCCTGGGTCGGAGGTGGCCCAGTTCGGCGCCGACTCCATGGCGCCGAAATCCGTGATGCCGTGGGCGCGCAGGTCGGTCCGCAGGACCTTTCCGCGCGCGTCGGGGTGCAGGCGGGCCAGCGTTGCGGGATCGTCCACGACCTGCCAGCCGCCAAGCCGCACGCCGCCCGAGAGCCGCACGGATGCGCCCTCGGCCGCGCGCCAGACCACGGGCGCGCCGGCGCTGCCGCTATCCCGGGCGTCGAATGCCAGCGGTTCCCGCAGCGTGTACTCGCCAGCGGCCACGACCACCGTGACGCCGCCCGCGGGCAACCCGGAGGCCGCCTTCAGCGCGCGGATCGCGTCCCGCGCCCGCCGCAGCGTGGCGAACGGCCCGTCGGTTCCGGCCGCGTTAGGCTCGGGCAGAGTGCCGCTCCAGGCGTCGTTGCCGCCTGCCCTGAGCGCCGTCGAAGGGTTGGTGGCGACATGCAGGTGAGTGGTTGTCACGGGTGCAGCGTGCATGGTGTTGTCCTGGCAGTGGCGCGCTTGTCTTGTGACTCGTACACGCAAATCGCTTCAGACTATCGACTCACCGCGCCGGCAGGGGGAACCACTTCTCCGGATGCGGGGCGTGGCCGACCACCGGCTTGTGGATGCCGCCGGCGGCGGTGCTGTTGTGCACCCGCACCACGAGGGTGTTCTCCGCGCCGTAGCGCAACTGCTCGGGTTTGACCTCGATGGTGAACGGCTCCTCCCAGAGCACGCCGACCTCCTTGCCCGTGGATTTCGCGGTGTGCTCGCCTACCGGGACGCCGTTGACATAGACCCAGGCCTGCTCGTCCACGGCGCCGAACTCGAGGGCCAACCGCTCGCCCTGCCACTCCTTCGGCATGACGAACGTGGTGCGGTACCAGCCGTAGCCTTTGTACTGACCGATCGCGGCATCCCAGAAGTCGGGCACCTGGATCGGCGTCCACTCCTTCAGGTCGGCGTCCGGGCGGAACCACTCCGCCTTCACGCCCGTGTCTTCCGGATCCTTGCGGAAACGCCATTCGCTCCAGGGACTGGGGGCGGGCCTGGGTGCGGCTTGTCTGACCTGGTCGAAGCTCTTGCCGAGGTCGGCCAGGGCCAACCAGCCGAGCTCCGGGCTTTCGAGCCGTGCCGCGTCCCGCAGGTCGGCGATGGGCAGATGCTCGTGGGCGCGGCGGAAGGCGAGCAGGTCGGCGTGGGCCTTCTTCGCCGCCTCGAACCGGGCCTGGTCGGTCACGCACGGGCGCAGGATCTTGCCGTCCCACTCCAGCGCGGCCAGCAGGAGTGCGAAGAGCCGGGCGTGTTCGAGGCCGGCTTGGAGGAACTCGACGCGCTCGGCGAACTCGGGCTGGGGCGATGGCCGGGCGGCCGCGAGCCCCTCGTCGAGGATCGCCTTCGCCCCAGCGAGCTTCTCCGGCGTGTAGTGCCGGGCCGCGAGATGGTAGTTCCTCGGGCCCCACTGCGGGAAGCGCTCGCCGTCGAGGACGATCTTCTCCGAGTATTCCTCCCAGTAGCGGAAGTAGCGGTCCACGGCGGAGGCCGCCGGGCCGAAGGCGGAACAGAACTCGGCGCGCACGGCGTCCACCTCGAGATCCGGGTCTGCCATCAATCGCATGTGCAGGTAGAGGTTCATGGCCTGCACGCCGTAGTGGCCGAAGAGCGAGTCATAGTTGCAGCCCTCGGACCCTTCGCGCGCCGTGAACTTGAGGAACTCGCCCGCCTGGCGGATGCTGAAGAACGGCAGGATGCTGCAGCCGTGCATGTAGTTCGGCCGGAAGCGCATGGCCATGCCGGTGCGTTTCCAGCCGAGCCACTGCTGTTTCAGGTTCTCGAACGACTTCTCCGGCATCGGCATCCACATCATGCGCCCGGTCCAGGGGCAGAACTCGCCGATGAAGTTCCGGTTGAGCTTGACGTCGCCCAGGGGCGCCGGGAACGTCTGCCAGTACAGGTACGTGGTGATCTTGATGTCGGGGTTGCGCTTCACGGCCAGGTCGTAGACCCGCTTCCAGAAGGCGGCGTAACGGTCGGAGGTGGTGGGCCGTCCCCAGTAGTCGGAGAGGTCGTAGCCCGGCGGCGGGGTCACGTCCAGAGCCTTGCACTCCGGGCACTGGCAGGGCTCGATGTTGTCGCACTCGGCCAGATCGATGTGGGTCTTGCCGAACCAGTGTTTGAAGTAGCTGGAATACCACGGCCCCGGAATGCCCTTGGCCCACAGCGCGTCCCAGTCGTTCTCGACGATGAACCGCGGCAGGTCCGGGTTCGAGGCGCAGAGCGGCCGGCTTTCCCGGTACTGGTGCTCCTTCTTCGGCATGTTGGCCTTGTCTTCCCGCTGTACCTCGCCCCACTGGCCGCGCTTGCCGTTGGCGTCCATGACGAACCACTCGGGATGCTCCTCGCCGAAGTACGTCCACCACCACTGGAAGAAATGCCCCGGCCTGAAGGTTGGCTCCGAGAGCCCCTGGCGGTGCCGGCGTTCGTAGACCCGTTGGGCGTCGCGGAAGGCGGTCCACGCCGCCTCGTTCGAGAACGAACCTGGCTGCGGCGTGCCGAGCGCCCCCGTCCGCTCCCACCCGAACTGACGCATGGCCAGTCTGGGCCGGGTCTGCAGGTCCAGCGGCGGAATGCGAATCGTCGCCGCCTGCGGCACGTAGGTTCCCAGGTCGCCGGGCCAGACCCAGCGCACGCCCAGATGCCGTTCGAGCAGCTCGTAGACGCCGAAGAGCGTGCCGCTGCCGGTCGGATACGGAGTGCAGAGCTTGGGGTCTGTCCCTTCGATGGCGAGCGGATCGCACTCGTTGTTCGCGCCCCAGAACCCGGCGGGGAGCTCCCGGCCGACGATGTAGAGGTCATCGCCAGCCGAGCGCAGCACGGAGGCGTCGAACGCCAGCTCGTCCGGCTTGATGCCCAGCCGCCGCACCGCCTGCGTGTCGCCAACGTAGATTCGGTGCGCGAAGCCTTCCGGCACGGCCGACTCCTTGGCGACCGGCAGCGTCGCGCCGCTGGCCTTCCTCACATGCGCCACCAGCTCCTCAACGGCGTAGGCCGCCATGCGGCTCGGTGCGTCGGCTGTCACGATCACCGCCCGGGGCTGCCCCTGCTCGACCAGCGTCACGCCGCCCGGCGCGGGTGCGGACTCCGCAGCCTGCAGGCTTGCCCCCAGGGCCAGAACCCCGGCGGTGAGACAGGCGAAGGCCGGCGCGGACCATCTGAGGAGAAACCTCGTGACGTTCCGGCGAGCGGGATGCTGCGGTACTGGATTCATGTGCCCTCGTTCCTTGCGTTGTCGCTGGTTCGACGTGTCACTGTCTCCAGACTTCGTAACGACCACCATGTCTTCGTCTGTGGTGGGCCACGGATCACCCGTAGAACCACTCGGTATCAATGACCGCCACCCGCAGGTCAATGACATCCTGCATGGCCCAGTCGGGCAGGTATTCGCAGGTCCAGTAGTTGACGATGGCCTGGCCCCTGCTGGTGAAACGGCACCCCGGGTTGGAGAAGGCGCGGGCGGGATCGTCCTCGATGTCACGCACGTGCTCCCAGGTGCGGCCCTCGTCGCGTGACACGGCGGCCGTGAGCGGGCTGCGTTTGCCGTAGTGCGAGCGGAAGCCGGGGTCATAGGGAGCGTTGTTCCAGATCATCAGCAGGTCGCCGGTGGCCGGGAGGCGCGTCAACTCCGGGCAGGACTCCGGCGTGCGCAGGCCGGTGGGCTGGGGCAACGACCAGGTCAGCCCACCGTCCGAGGATTCCGACAGGAACAGCGCGCCGAGCTGGTTGCGCATGACCATGAGCACCCGCCCGTCGCGGGTCTCCTCGACGTGCGGTTCCATGGCGCCGCGCAGGGGCAGTGTCAGGCGGTTTCCGGCTTCGCGCCAGGTCCGGCCGTCGTCGTCGCTGCAGAGCACGGTGACCGCGTACTTGCCCCAAGGGCCTTGATCGCCGGGGACCGCCGGGCTCACGGGCAGCAGCAGCCGGCCGGAGGCGAGCCGCTTCACCACCGCGTTGCACAGGGAGCAGTCCTGCTTCGCTGCGAACTCCGCATACGGCGCAAAGGTCTCACCCTCGTCGGAGGACTTCCAGGCGTAGTTGGTCAGCGACCAGGGCTTGACGCTGTGCTGGCGCATGAACAGCAGGAGGATGCCGCCGTCCGCGGCGCGGATCAGGTTGGGCGAGTAGACGTTCACGTCGCCCGGTGCGGTCGTGGTGATGACGCGGTGCCGGCCCCAGGTCAGCCCGCCGTCGGCAGACTCCTGAGCCACGAGGCGGGTGCGGGCGAAGTCGCTGCCGTCGCCGCCGAACTCCATGTAGACGAGAAGGAGGCGCCCGTCCGTCAGCTCAATGACGTCGCCTTCGCTCTTGCGCGGCAGTGCGGACGTGCTCGCGGCCACGGTGATGACGGTCTTGCCTGGCGTTGCCATAGTCAGAGCCCTCTGCATTGTCTGTCCGTCCAGCGCTCAACGGCCTCACGCGTCTTGCCGGACACCGCCGGCACATGTGCCGCGATGAGTTCTTCGACCCGCCGATGGGCGCGGGCGAGAAGCGAATCCTCGAACCGGTTGGGGCTGCGCTCGCCCAGGCGGTCGAAGCACGTCTCCGTGATGAACTCGCCCGAGCGCAGGTTCTCGAGGGTCAACGCTTGCTCGAGGAAATGGCCGCCCGGGCCGACTTGGATGATGGCGTCGGTCGCCAGCGTCCGGTCGCTGATCTCGATGCCCTGGCGGAGGCGCGTGATCAGCCGCACCAGGTCCGCGTGGATCACCACCATCTCGGGGGACATGCCGCAGGCGTTGAAGCAACTGCCCAGTCCGTTGAACATGCCGCCGCCCGAGAGCACCGGCGGCAGCAGGTGCAGGGCGTGCTCGACCCCGTTCTGGGTGTCGCAGCGGCCGACCATGCTGCCGGTGGCTTCGCCCTCGATCGGCAGACCGTAGAAGCGGGCCATCTGCCCCGACGCGATCTTCCAGAGCATCTTCTCGGCGGGGTAGAAGAGCGCGTGCCCGGTGCGGAAGTCGGTCAACCCGTTGCCGGTCGAGTAGGCGATCGGCGTCCCGGGGCGGAGCATCTGGGCCATGGTGACGAGGAACAGGTTCTCACAGTTGCCCATCACGATCCCGCCGGCAAAGGAGAGGGGCGCCGTCGTCCCCGCGATCGGCTCCGTCTGGGCGGCGAGGGGCAGGCCGCAGCGGATGCCTTCCCGCATGATCTCCGCGTTCAGGGTATGGAAGGTCAGGGGCGTGGTGACGGGCGC
>Ga0172371_10004015_pt1 | contig 22517 bp, 19 predicted proteins | sample Lak12m_FD_114543 | JGI IMG/M metagenome (GOLD analysis project Ga0172371, IMG submission 114543) | Freshwater microbial communities from Kabuno Bay, South-Kivu, Congo - kab_022012_12m | ecosystem: Environmental > Aquatic > Freshwater > Lake | place: Democratic Republic of the Congo: South-Kivu...
CCCATTCCTCCTCGCTAAGCGGCCCTTCCTTCAACAAGATACTATCCGGAACTCCCATTTTTCCAATATCGTGCAGCAGCGCGCCGCGTTGAACATGGATGAGGTCTTCATCGGTGAAGCCAAGTTAGCGCGCCAGGCGCAGCGTCATATCCAGCACGCGCTGGCTGTGGCCTTGCGTTTCGCGGTCGCGCAATTCAAGCGTGCGTGCCCAGCCTTCCAGGGTCGTCTCATATGCCACTGCCAGGTCGAGATTGGATTTTTCCAGGTCGCGGAAAAGCAGCGCGTTATCGACTGCGATGGCCGTCTCGGAAGTCAATGTGTTCAAAAAGCTCACCCATTCTTCATCCGGATTCAGCGGAGAACGATGGAATAACTCCAGCACTCCCTGGACTTTTCCTTTCGAGATCAGGGGCGCGCCGTAATAAGCAACAAATCCTTCCCCCGCCAGCAGCGGTGATTGTCTCAACGACGTATCTTCATTCGCCAGGTCACTGATATGGACCACATCCATGATCTCGGCCGCATGGCCAGCCAGGCCTTCACCCACATCCAGTTTGGTATATTTCAGCGCGTCGGTCTGAAAACCGCGGCCAGCCACAAAAAATAGCTGCTGGTTCTCCTCATCCATCAACAAGACGTCCGCGGCATCCACCTCCAATTGGTCGGTCACCTGTTCAAGCAATAAATACAAGGGAATCTGCAGGTCGATATTGGTGGTGATGGCGATATTGATATTCTGGAGAGCCGATAAACGCTTGAGCTGCAACTGCAGCCGCTGTTCGGTCTCCCTGCGCTGGACCAACTCCTGCTGGGCAGTCGCGTAAAGCTGCGCGTTTTGCACTGCCACGGCTACCTGGTGGGATAAAGTCAGCAGGATTTGTTTCTCCTCGGAGGAATAAATTTGTTCCGAGCGTTTTGGTCCGAGAGCGATGAAACCAAGTAATTCACCCTTGGCGATCAGGGGAATATAAACATCCGCGTTGATTGCATCGATCACTTCCCTTTCCTGCCCCCAGATGGAGCGGAATTTGGGATTCGTATCGATTTCCTGCTGATTGATGACATGTTCGTGAGTGGATAACCAGGCGATCAAAGGATGGTCAGCCGCGATGGTCGTACGTGGCGGTAGTTTCATGCCAGTCTGGTAAAAAACGATGAAAATCTTGCGGCCATTCTGACGCAGAAAAAGCCCCGCCCTTTGAATATGCAGGGTTTTGGTAATTTCTCCGATGATCATCTCGGAAAGCTGCCCCAGGTCGATCACCGATGAAGCAGCCTCGCTGACGCGTTGGATCATCCTGACCGCGTTATATTGCTCGCGGAAGAAAATCCGGTCGATCCAGTTTTGCAGTGAATCCCGGAAGGGCTGCAAAATAAGGGCAGCAATGATTGAAATCACCAGGGATGTTGAAAACAATTGGCCGGATGTCTTTGCATGCAAAACTTGCAAAACCATTAAGATGATCAGGTAATACACCATACCGACGATAAGTGTGGGGATAAAATAAATCACACTCTTTCGGATCACAACTTTAATATCGAGCAGTTGGTGTTTTAGAATCGCGTAGGTGAAGATAAACGCCGCGATCGTATTCGCGGCAATATCAACCGGGTATTGACCCAATTGCGTGAAATTTAAACCGCCCCCCAGACAAACGAATCCGATCGCCAGGACAAACAAGCCGAACCTGGTTATCACGCTCTCGTCTTTGGATTGCCTGGCGCTCCGCAGCAATTGGACCAGGCAGACCAGGATCACAATGTAGCTTGGCCCGGCAACCACCGCCACCCAGGGGGTAAACTCATAATTTACTGAGCCGTTGACAATTTCAGCACTGGGCGTCACCAGTTTCGTGAATTGATTGATGAGAATCGCCAAAAAGCCATAGACATAAACCCAATTCTCATATGGCATTTTTTTGATCAAAGTAGCCTGCGTGAAAAAGAATAGGGCGATCATCGAGGCTACGGCGAAGGTTGTCATCGCCCTAAACAATACCAGCGTATTACCGAAATCAAGCAGGACAAGTAATGCGGTGATTGACCATAACGCCATACTAGCAAGGTATAAACGAAACCGACGCTTAAGAGTGTTCTGCGGTTTCGTGAAAAGGACAAGTAGATACAGCAGCAAATAAGAAGCAATGGCTACTGTAGGGATGCCGATCTTGATAATATCCTGCATAAAAAAATTAACCCAGATGGATCAATTTCTCAAAGACATGGTCTTTCGGCTGCATGTGCGGCGGTTTCAGGTGAGCCAGGTCAGCTCCTTCGGCTCGCCGGCTTTCAATGAAGTGGTTGAAGGCTCCCAAAGGCAGCTCGGATAGTCTGAAATTATGGTCTCCCACGATCTCGTTCAAACCTGCATAATCCGGATGGATGAGAGCGATTTTTTCTTCAATCGCATCTTCAAGCTCATCAATCGGGCGGTGATCAGAGGACTTGAACTCGATATATAAATGCAAAATGGGTTTCCCGTCCATGATTTCTTTCTTGGCGGTCCAATCCACGTATTCGAGCTTTGCCGCATCGATCGCCTGCCAGATTGATTTCTCCGTAAACCGGACGATGTTGCTCAAATCGATTAGATCATCAGCCCTGGAATAAAAACGGAATTGCGGTAAATCGCAGTTGATTTCTTCGTCACGTAATGCCTCAACCGTAATTAAATCGCCAATGCGATACCTTTGGATCACGCCACCCAGTAAATTCGTGAAGACGAGCTCATAAATTCCGGGGGTCAGCTCATTGGTCAGCACAGTTTTAGGAGTATATTTCGGGTCTGCCTTGCTTTTTAAATGTTCATCGAAGGGTATGTATTCGTAGAAATTCACGTCCGGGAATAATGTCATGCCTTTGAAATTCCATGCCTGCGCGGCTTGCATGCCGCCTTCCGTGCTGGCATATCCTTCCAAAGGTTTCCTGCCCCAATAATATTCAACCTTGTCCCGATAGATATCGGTATCCATACCGCCGGTCATGACTCCTTTCAATTTCCAGACGTCTTTCGGCAGCATGTTGCGCCCATGCATCTTTGCGGAAATCAAGCCCTTCAGTAATTTCGCAATTGTCTTTGGTTTCATTCCTTTCATTGAACCGCTTGAGCTTCCACCCTGCGCGAAGCGTTCACCCATTTTTCCCAAAACGCTGGCAAGCCCATAGAAATAATCAATTCCTGTTTCCATCCCCTGGCTGAAACCCGCGGCAATTCTCTCGGCAAACTCCATCTTCTCGCCTTCTTCTATTGGCGGGACAAATCGCACATCCAATAGATCCGCGGTCGAGTGGCTGACGTAGCCTGAAGTGTAAGGCAGGGGAGCTGTTCCAAGAAGCAGAACATCCCCTGGCGTTACTTTTACATCGCCCTTGTAGGAACATGACGAAAGAACCATACAAGTGAAAGCAACCTCGCCGTATCGTTCGTACATCCGATCGGTCAGGGGAACCCACTTGCATTTATACTTTCCAGAACGGCCGGAGGTATGCGCCCAGCGATAATGCGCTTTGGGAAGGGTTTCCTCGCGCTTTTCCAGCAAGAAATCAACATAATCCTCATAAGTCGTCAAAGGTACTTTCTCGCGGAATTCTTTTACGGTTTTTGGTGGCGTCTTTCCATAGAAATGTTGGCCAATCTGGCTGTTTTTTAAAATTTCAAATTGCTCAAAAAGCAGCCTTTCTTGAATTTTCATGTACTCTTCCAGGCTCAAATCAAAATGACCGCAATATCTCGACCAGATTTGCTCCTTTTTCCCTTGCTTTACCAACTCTGATGTTAACGTCATCCTACTCATCTCCTCTTTTTTGGATTTTTAGGATAATTGGGTTTGGCGCCCAAAATTTTCTGGATTTCATTTCTTTAATCTCGATTATTGTGAAACCTGCCTTTTCCGCCAAAGCAACCCATTCCTCCACCGTATGGATATTGGCTATGGCTGACGATTCGGCAGCTGCGCGCGCATAATTTTCAACAAAGAGAAAATAAATAAACGCCGCGCTTTTTATAAAGAACCTGATGATAGCATTTTCCCATTTTGTTGAGCCGCCCGCATCGGCAATATGTGCTATTCCATCCTGCCTAAGTAAATAATAAATATTCGTTAAAAGCAGATCCGTATCCATATGATGCGTCGCCAGGCAGCAAATCGCCCGATCAATGCATGCTTCCCGCAAGGGCATTGCGTGCGCGGAAGCGCAAACCAGGGAAAACCAGCGATTGGATGTCTTTAAATCCATGTTACGATGCGCGTTTTCCAGCATCTGGAAGGTCAGGTCAAGACCGATGATCCGTTTGAATGGCTTTGCGTGCCTGTTCAGATAGGATGGAATGAATGCGGTGCCGGTGGCAATATCCAAAATCGTTTCATCCGGGTTGGTTTGCAGCTCTTCCAGCAAATGATCGATGAATCCCTCATAGCTGATGCCCCAAAAACGACTTAACTCATTATTCATAAGTTTTTCGTACCGGGGAGCCATCTCTGAAAAAGTGTCAATTATGTGACGTTGTTCATCCAAAGGAATATTCCTTAAATACCAATAATTTTGTCCGCCCTCCGAACAACAAAAAGATTATAAACGATTTAATTTATCCTACCAATTGTTTTGGATTATTATTACGGATTTCTACATTTTGTCGAATAACAAAAACCAGTGAGGATAATCGATTGAAGAGCTTTATACTTTGGGGTGATAATTCTCCTGTTTCACGTCCATAGCGCACGGCAATCCGTTCAACCCGCCTGGCGATGGTACGTGCGAGGTCCAAGCCTGCTCCGATTTGTGAGTCCCCTGGAAAACTGAATCCTGCAAGCGTGGTTATGCCCTGCCCATACTGTGATATTTTATCTTCGATCCACTCAATGATTTCAGTTTCTTTCCACCCCGTTTTTTTTGCGCCTGCGATTCTGCCCATGAATTCCGAAAGCATTTCCTGCAAACGACGGATGTCCTTCTTCACCTGGTCATCCGATTCTTTTTCCCCGCAAAAGCTGACCGCCAATCCCAAACTCGCGGAAAGCTCATCCATCGCCCCCAGCAGTTCGAATATCATCTCATCTTTGAAGCGGCGCTTTCCATCCATCACGGATGATTGCCCATCATCCCCTTTTCCGCTGAAGAATTTTGCGCTTGCGGAGGTCATTGGATTTCTATTGGTTGGGTTTTTGAGCCAGGATGTACCATTCAGTTACATTCTGGAAGCGGTCCGCGCTGTCATACCAGGATCCCACGCGAATGCCTTGCACGGATTTATCCACGGCGAAGTTATAGACCGGGTAGAATAAAGGCAATGCCGGTAATTCTTCAGAGAAAACCACCTGAAAATTGCGGTAAAGTTTAGCTCTTTCGCTGGAATCTGACATAACGCGCGCTTCCTCCAGATATTGGCTGATCACCCGGTTTTCCCATTGTGAGTAGTTCTGTCCACCGCTCTGCTGCGCCTGATCCCAGAAAGGATACGGATCAGGGTCTGGCGAACGAGCGTAATTGATATCGATCAAGGCGACTTCATAGGTGAGCGGTTGAAGATGATCGAGGATCAATGTATCGTATGGCAGTGAAACCAGCTCGAGCTCGACCCCAATCGTGCGCCAATCAGCCTGAATGGATTGCGCCAGCGCAGTATGAAAAGCATCATCCGGATGGATCATCCTGAAAGCCAGTTTTTTTCCATCCTTGCTGCGTACGCCAGAGCCTTCAGTTTCGTACACATACCCGGCTTCTTTAAGTAAACCTTCGGCCGCGCTTACATCCTGGTCCACGCGGTCATTCCCGCTGTAATAAGCCCAGTTATTTGGAAGCACTGGCACATCCGCGATAACGCCCTGCCCGCCTGAAATGCGGTCGATCATTCCGCGTCGATCCAAAGCCATCAGCAGAGCGCGCCGGATTGGGACCTCCTGCAGGAATTCAACATCGCTGTTACCCAAATTGAACAGGATGATGGAAAACTCGGGTTCGATGGCGCTGTAAAGCGCCAATTCGGTGTTCTGCAGAATTTGCGGCAGGGCGTCCGCGGTTACTTCACTGATGCCCTGAACGACACCTTCCTGGTATGCGGCGTACGCGCTTTGGCTATCCGGGTAATACCGAAACACAAAATCGTTGATGTAGGCAGGTTCAAGGTAATAATCCTGGTTGGATGCCAGCACAACGCCCTTGATTTGGTTATCTTCAACGATCAGACTTTTAAATTTATACGGTCCGCTACCTACCGGGTTGAGGTTGAATTGGGAGTTGATCATTTCCAGGTAGGTCATGCCTCCCAGGATATGCTTTGGTAAAATCCCGAAATTCAGGTAATCCATGAAAGGCGCGAAGGCTTCCTGCAATTTGAATTGCACCAACGTATCGCTTAAAACCACCACTTCGACATCCGTCCAAATTTTCTTGATATCTTCCGGTAGAACCGAATCAGGGTCGCGCATCAGATCGACCGTGAACAGGACATCTTCGGCTGTCACCGGCGTGCCATCGTGCCATTTGGCGTTCTCACGAAGTTCAAAGTTATAGGTTAGCCCATCATACGAAATTCCCCAAACTTGTGCCAGGTCGGCTTTCGGCAGCCCTTTCTCATCGAATTTGATTAGGCTGCTGAAGATCAGTCGATTCACGTCCCGGTCAGCCGCGTTATAGTAATCCAGCGCGGGGTTCAAGCGCTGCATGCTGCCAATCAAAGCTTCGGTGTAAACACCGCCGCTGGTGGGCACTGGCGAAACCAGTCGGAAACCGGTTTGCTCACTGAGCAGCAACAGACCCATCACCAAACCGGTCAAAAGTATGATGATGATCTGCCAACGGAATTTCTTCATAACAGAATGATTTTACATTAAAAAGGGCGTCTTCCTGACCCCCGAGAAGAAGCCCTTTCTATTTTTCAGGAAAGAGGAATTACGCGATCGCGATCGTTGCGACAACCAGGACAATAAACACAATCGCCAGCGTTACGGTAACCCAGAACAGGGTTTTTTCAATACCGCGCCGCGCGCTGAAAACACTACCGCTGTCCTGTCCCGTCAACCCACCCAGACCGATTCCCTTGCTTTGCAGCACGACACTGAGAATTAAAGCCAGTGAAGTTATAATCAATGCGATTTGAAAGAAAGTTACCAAACCTACCTCCGCTTTATGTGAAACAGAAAGGATTATACCTGTTATTTCAGGTTAACGTCAACATAACCATGCAGGAAATCATTCTCAGCGCCCACATCCATTCGCTCTATTCCGACGGGATGAAAACCCCGCCCCAAATCGCCCAAATCGCAGCCAGTTACGGGATCGATGTGATTTTGATGAGCGATCACAATGTCTTCCCAATCGGCTTCGATGGTTATTATACGCACAATGGTCAGCGCGTGCTGCTCCTGACCGGCGAAGAGATCCACGATCAAACCCGCCAGCCGCAGAAAAATCATCTGTTGGCATTCGGCATTCATCGGGATTTCTCCCGCCTGGCGCAGCAGCCGCAAAAGCTGATTGATGCCATTCGGGAAGCGGGCGGCTTGACTTTCATTGCCCACGCTTATGATCCTGCCCTGCCGATCGTTGGCGAAACCGATCTTTCCTGGGTGGATTGGTCGGTGCGGAATTTCACGGGTCTTGAGTTATGGAACAATCTGAGTGAATTCAAGATCCGCATCCACCGAAAATGGCAGATCGCATTTTTTGCAATTTTCCCCAATTTTATGGCGGTAGAACCGCCCGCGCAAATTCGCGCCATTTGGGATAATTTACTCCTTGAGGGGCAGCACCCGGTTGCGCTGGGCGGCGTGGACGCGCATACGCTGCCCCAGAAATTCGGCCCTTTCCAGATCGATGTCTTTCCCTACAGTTATCACTTTCGCACCATCCGCAACCACGTGCTGCTCGAATCCGGGCTGTCCGGAAACCTGCCGGAGGATGAGCGCGCGGTCATGTCGGCGCTGCGTTCCGGCCGATTGTTTATTGCCTATGACCTGGTTCATCCCGCCAAAGGCTTCCGTTTCTTCCTGACCGATGGGGAGAAGCAGGTTGAAATGGGGGAAGCGACCGCGTTTAAACCCGGGCAAAAAATCACGGCGAATCTTCCCGCGGCCGCGGATTGCCGTCTCATTCACAACGGAGAGGTTATCGACCAGCGCAGGTTTAAAGGTGCGTTCAGTTGGGAAGTACCAGAACCGGGATATTATCGGCTGGAATGCTACCGGCGCTTCCTGGGTGAAATCCGGGGCTGGATTTTCAGCAACCCGCTGTTCGTCAGCCCTTGATCACTGCCAGGGGAGTCAGCCTGGCCACGCGCCGGCCCAAGTCCGCGCCCTCGATGCACGCAATGACCTCATGGATATCTTTGTAGGCTTGCGGAGCTTCTTCTGCCAACCCGCTTAAAGAACCAGCTTGAATATAGATGCCTTCTGCCATCAATTGAGCGCGCAGCCGGTCGCCATGAATCTGTTTCTTGGCTTGGGTGCGGCTCAGCACGCGCCCCGCGCCATGACTGCAAGAACCAAATGATTTTTCCATAGCGGTCTGCGTGCCGGCCAGGACCCACGATTCAGTGCCCATGCTGCCAGGCACCAGCACCGGCTGCCCGCTTTTTTGAAATTGCTGCGGCTGGTCGGGGTGTCCCGGGCCAAACGCGCGCGTGGCTCCTTTGCGGTGCACGCATACTTTCAAAAACTTTTTTCCGACCTGATGAGTTTCAATTTTCCCAATGTTATGCGCGAGGTCATAGACGTTTAGCAGGTGCTGCCCGGGAAAAAATTGCTCGAAAACCCGGCGGGCTGAAAAAGCCAATAACTGCCGGTTGCAGAATGCGTAATTCGCGGCGCAGCGCATGGCCGCCAGGTATTGTTTTCCCTCCGGCGATTGCAGCGGCGCGCAAACCAGCTCGCGATCGGGCAGCTCGATATGGTATTTGCGCGCGGCGGCCTGGAATTGCTGGACAAAATCCGTACAGATTTGATGACCAAACCCGCGTGAACCGGAATGGATCTGCAAGGCGATATTGCCCTGGCGGATGCCCATCACCCGCGCGGCCGGCTCATCGTAAATCTGGGCGACCAGATCGACTTCAATGAAGTGATTGCCGGCGCCCAACGAACCGGGTTGATCCGCGCCGCGTTCAAACGCGCGGCTGCTGGCCGCGTCCGGATCCGCTCCGGAAATGCAGCCGCCATCTTCCGTAGTCAGCAAGTCTTGCGTAGTCGCGTATCCATTTTTCAAAGCCCATTGCGACCCTTCTTCGCAAATCTTTCTCAGGTCTTTGAATCCCAACCTCACAATGCCGCTGCTTCCCACACCGCTGGGGCAAGCCTGGTACAACGCGATGGTGAAATCCTGGATCGAATGCTGTGCTTCAGCATAGGGGATAGTGGAACAAAGCAGCCTGACCCCGCAGTTAATGTCATAGCCAATCGCTCCCGGCGAGATCACCCCACTCTCGAAATCCGCAGCCGCCACCCCGCCGATTGGAAAGCCATATCCCTGGTGCACGTCCGGCATGACGCAAATATTTCCCACCAATCCGGGTAATGCGGCCGCATTCATGGCCTGCTCGATCGAGCGATCCATCAGAGCGTCCCGCAGCATGCGCTCTGAAGTATATACAACCACCGGTACGCGCATGCCCGCCTGCGCGTCCGTCTCGATCACCCACTCGAAATCGCTGATCTTTCTAAATTGTTCGATCTTCATGGCAAACACCTCAGATATCAAAAACAATACGCGCGCGCAAACCGTCATGCTTTCGCGCGATCTTCAGGTTATTAAATGTTGCCGCTTTAATCTCTTTCTCTTGCGCGATTGTTGCCAACAAATTCAGGTCAGCTTCCAAACTGCGGCCGGTGATGTTGATATCCGAATCCTCAGCCACCTGTCCCTTATTGGCATAGTAAAGCAGTTCATTGAGAAATGAGACCAACAAACTTTCTTCGTCGATTTCTTCAATCGAAAAATGAACAGATTCTGGTTCTCCAGTCCCTTTACGGATGCCGAGAATATGATATAAACCCATTGCAGCCGCACGAAACAATCCGGGCAAGTCAGGCGCATAAACATCGATTGCGATATCGGCTGTATGGGGAACTTCGGAGAAACCGGAAAATGGGCCTTTAGCGTCCACGAAATATAATTATACGATATGAAAATTGATTTATTGCGAATTGAAGCGACCCTGAAAGAGTTCTTTGAAAACGACCTCCAGATCGTGGCGCATAAGAATCCGTTGCAGCAAATTACCAATGAGATAATTGCTGCATTGGAGAAAAATTTGAAAGAATCCGGCGGCAAAACCTTCGCGCCGAATATTTTCCGCGTTTCCATACGTGATAAAAACCTGGCGGATGAGGGTGAATTAAAGGAATGGAAAAAGTACGTCCAGGAGATTATCAAAGAAATCACGCGTGATAATGGCTTTCAATTGGCAGGGCCGCTGCATATTCAGGTGTTCCATAGCCCTAAACTGACAAGCGAATTTGAGATTGCCGTCTCCAACTCTTCCATCCCTTCCGGTAAAACGGTTTCGCTATTCGGTGAAAAACCGGATGAGCAGAAAAAGCCGTCCCTGCTGCATGCCTATTTAATTACAGCCGATGAACAGTATTACCACATCAGCAAATCCATCACCAACATCGGCCGGCGCGAGGACAACGATTTGGTGATAGATAACCTGCGGGTTTCACGTGTGCATGCCCAGATCAGGCAGTTGAATCACAAACATGTAATCTTCGACCTGGATTCGACCGCGGGCACAAAAGTAAACGGTGTTAAAATCCATCAGCATACCCTGAATCATGGCGATGTAATTGAAATCGCTGATGTACCGATGATCTACGGCACTGACCTGGACCAATCAGCCCCGGATGTGAATCAGAATAAAACTCAAACAAAAATGCTTTCCACGAATGATATTCCCGGAGTGAAAGAATGAGCGCGATCGTTGTGCTGGTTTTACGCGTCTTGTTTGCCGTATCCCTGTTTGTATTTCTCGGAGTGATTGTTTACGTTTTATGGAAAGATCTGCGCCAGGCCATTCAGAAAAGTTCGGAATACCATATATCACCCATCGGCATTCAATTGGTTGACGCCAACCTTAGTTACACCTACAAGCAGCCTGAACTCTTCATCGGCCGGGATGCCCAGGCCGATCTGCACATTGCGGATGATACATTATCAGCTGTCCATGCGCGGTTTTTTTTCAAGAACAATCAATGGATGGTTGAAGATTTGCAATCAACCAACGGCACCTACATCAACGGCGAAAGGCTTTCCACCCCTTCTGTCTTGATTGATGGTGATGAGGTGGCTTGCGGCCGCATTCGCCTGTTGATTAATCTGAAAGCGGAATGATTTCGCTGCATTATAATCATCGAGATGGTTCCACGTTTAAACCAAGTGATTGAATTGGGAGCGGAAAAAATGGATAAGAAACCTGTCTTGGCAGTCATCGGCGGATCAGGATTGTACAATTTCCCCGCCCTGAAAAACACCCAGACCATTGAATTGGAAACACCTTTCGGCAAGCCCACCTCACCGATTATCGTAGGTGATTTATCCGGCCGCAGAGTGGCTTTCATTGCCCGCCACGGCATTGGCCACGTTTTCCTTCCTTCCGAAGTGAATTATCGCGCGAATATCTACGCGTTAAAATCGTTGGGGGTTACCCGCATCGTCAGCGTGTCGGCCTGTGGATCGCTGCGCGAGGATTATTCTCCCGGCCATATTGTCATCCCCAGCCAGTTGGTTGACCTGACCCATAAGCGTGAACGAACTTTCTTCGGCAACGGAATCGTGGCGCATATCGGCGCAGCCGATCCTTATTGTGAGAATCTTTCCAATCTGGCCTACACAGCCCTGTTGGACAGCGGAGCGACGATTCACAGAGGAGGAACCTATGTCACCATCGAGGGACCGCGTTTCTCTACCAAAGCGGAATCCAACCTGTATCGTGAGTGGGGCATGTCCGTAATTGGCATGACGGCTTGTCCCGAAGCTATCCTGGCGCGCGAAGCGGAGATGTGCTATACCACCATGGCGCACGTGACGGATTTCGACGTCTGGCACGTGAGCGAGGAACCGGTTACCGTGGAAATGGTTGTGCGCGTGCTGCAGAAAAATACGCAAATCGCCCAGGAGTCCATCCAGCGCTTGGTGGAAAAGCTGCCTGAAGAAAATACCTGCGACTGCCAGCATATTCTTAACAACGCCATAATGACCCAGCCTGACAAGATCACCCCGGAAGCCAGAGCCCGGCTGGGTATTCTGATCGATAAATATCTCTAAAGTGTTCATTTTTCCCGCCACAAAAAACCGCAACAGCGTGCTGCAAAGCCGCTTGTTCATGCTGGCCAGTGTCTGCCTTTTCCTGTTGGCCTTGATTCTTACCCTCTCACCCGCGGTCAAGTATCGCTCCTGGGATGTGGATTATCGTTGGTCGCATTGGGCGGCGTATCTGATTTGGTTATCCGGCGCCAGCTTGATCCAACGCGCCACCAGCCGCCGTTTGGAGAAATGGGACGCCTTGATCCTGCCGGCAGCTTTCCTGCTGGTTGGCTGGGGCATGCTCAGTATTTGGCGCTTGAGCATCCTTTTTGGTATCCGCCAGACGCTCTGGTATATGCTCAGCATATTGGCTGCGGTGTTTTTTTTCTGCACGCAAGATGCGTTGGATATTTTTAAAAAGTATAAATACGTCATTCTGACCGCCGGCTTGGTGCTGGCAGTGCTGACTTTCTTCTTCGGAACCTATCCTGGCGGTGATGGCCCTAACCTATGGCTGGGATTTCGCGGAATTTACTTTCAGCCTTCCGAACCGCTGAAATTGATCCTGATCCTCTATCTAGCCGCTTTCTTTGCAGACAGGTATTTCCTGAACCCCAAAATATTGCAGACCATTCTTCCGACCTTGATCCTGTTCCTTTCCGCGCTTTTTATCCTGGTCGGACAGCGCGATATGGGCACCTCCCTGATCTTCATTGTTATTTATATCGGTATGTTGTATTCCATTTTCGGCAAGAAACGCATCCTTGGAATCGGTTTGCTGATCATTGCCATAGCCGCCGTGGTCGGTTACTTTTTCATCGACCTCATCCGCATCCGGTTCCAAGCCTGGACGCAGCCCTGGCTGGATCCCCAGTCCGGTTCTTACCAGATCATTCAAGCGATCATTGCGATCGCTGCCGGCGGCGTTTTAGGCAGCGGTATCGGCATTGGTTATCCCAACCTGGTGCCCATCCCGCATTCCGACTTCATTTACGCCTCGATCGTGGAGGAAACCGGCCTGGTGGGTTCGATTGCCCTGATTGGCCTGTTCGCGCTGTTGATGTTCCGCAGCATTCACGCGGCCATCAAAACCAGCCAGAAATTCTTGCGTTTCCTGGCTTCCGGAATTGGCATCTACCTCACCTTTCAGACTTTTCTGATCGTCGGTGGCAATATCCGCCTGCTGCCGATTACGGGCGTTACTTTGCCTCTGGTGTCGTATGGGGGGTCATCGTTGGTTACCTCGCTATTGGCGATCTTTATCCTGGTAAAAATCAGCGACTCCAGAATGGAACTCTCGCCCGCTCCGCAAGCGCTGCTCCCGTACCGCAATATCGCTCTGCTGTGTTCGATCGGATTATTCCTCCTGGCGGGCGTAACTGGTTGGTGGGCTTTGGTGCGGTCCAACGATTTACAGCTGCGAGCGGATAACAGCCGCAACCTGATCGCTGCGCGTTATGTGGAAAGAGGCTCGCTCCTGTTCCGTGACGGGCAAGAAATCACCTCCAGCAGCGGTTCAGTTGGGAGTTATGCCTACCTGCTGAATTATCCCTCGTTAAGCAACACCATTGGTATTTATGACTACACCTATGGCGTGACCAACCTGGAAGCAGCCCTGGATGATTATCTAAGCGGTCAGAAAGGCTATCCGGCTTCTGATCTGTGGTTCAATTATTTATTATATGACCAACCCCTCCCCGGCCGGGATGTGCGGTTGACCCTGGATCTGCAAACCCAACTCATTCTGGATGATATGCTCGCAGGCAGCGCCGGGGCTGCGGTTGTGATGAATGCCGCAAGCGGGGAGGTGCTCGCGCTCTCAAGCACGCCTTATTTCGATGCCAATCTGCTGAAACAGAATCTGGAAAGCTGGAAGAATGATCCCGCCGCGCCCCTGCTCAACCGCGTGACGCAGGGGGCTTACCCGCTGGGCGAATTGCTGACTGCGTTCCTGATCGCCGAAGATGAAACGACGCTGAAATTGGATTATTCTGAAAACGCCAGTAATAATACTGTTCAATGCGCGCTTGGCGATGGTCAGCCGCAATTATGGTCTGAAGCGGTTGCCAGCGGCTGCCGTGGCGCTTTGCGTCTGGCGGCGAACGGCAAAGATGGCCAATGGATCAGCAATCTCGTCGCGAAATATGGTTTATCCGCCTCCTTTGATATCGGTTTGCCTCAGAACGCAGCCCAGGTAGTGGATGTAACCAGCATTTGGCAAAATATATTATTCGGCAATGATCGCCTGCGGGTCAGCCCGCTGCAATTGGTATATGCCGTCAGTCCTTTCTCAAATGAAGGACGCCAATCAGATCCATACCTGCTTTCCGCTGTAAACACTCAGTCGGATGCATGGGTATCGACTGGGCAGGCTGATGCCGTTCAGGTTATCAGCGCGCAAACTGCGCAAGATATTTCCCGTTTGCTGGCTTCGACCGAGATCAACGGTTGGGAGATTACGGCGCGCACGCAAGACGAAAAGGGCAGCTATGCCTGGTATGTGGCAGGCACATCATCGGATTGGACCGGCACGCCGCTGGTGCTGGTGATTGTGCGGGAGGATGGCAACGCCGAAAGCCTGCGCACGCTTGGCAGGCAGATTTTTATAAAAATTGTGAATAGCGGTTAGCTATTCCGCTTTGATCAACCGCAGGAATTTTCTTTTTCCTACTTGCAGAACGCCTTCGCCCAAATCCGCGCCCCATTCGGTGACGGGTTCTTCATTCAGTTTGACGCCATTTTGCTCAATCAGGCTGCGGCCTTCGCTGCGGCTTTTTACCAGGCCGGAGGCCACCAGAACATCCAGGCATTTTAAACTGCCCTTCAGTATGTAACTATCCATCTCATCCGGGATGGATTTCTGCTGGAATTTGACGATAAAATCCTGCTGGGCAGCTTGAGCTTTTTCCTCGCCATAAAATGCGTTCGTCACCTCGGCCGCCAGTTGCATTTTTGCGTCGCGCGGGTGCAGGCTGCCGGCTTCCAGCGCCTTTTCCATTTCCGCCACTTTCTCGGGCGGCCAGCGCGTTACCAGCTTGAAATATACCGGCATGCTTCGGTCGGGGATGCTCATCAACTTGCCATACATATCTTCCGGCGTGGTGTTGATCGGGACGTGGTTGCCCATGGACTTGCTCATTTTCTCGGTGCCGTCCGTGCCGGGCAGGATGCCCAAACAGATGGCGATATTCGGCAGAGCGCCCAGCGCGCTCATCACCTTGCGCGCGGCAGTTACGATGTTGAAGAATTGGTCGGTGCCGCCCACTTGCACGTCTGTCCGCAGGCTGTAGGCATCGTATCCCTGCATTACCGCGTACAGGGTTTCATGCAGGTATACCGCGTCGCCGCGCTCCCAGCGCAGTTTGAATTTTTCACGGCTGAGGAACTGCTGTACGGTAAAATTCTGCGCCAGCTTGATGATCTCGGCAAAATTTAATTTGGAAAGCCATTCCGAGTTGTATCGGATGACCGTCTTTTTCGGATCAAGGATGCGGAAAGCCTGCTCCGCGTAGGTCTGCGCATTGGCTTTGATGATCTCTGTGGTTAAAACCGGCCGCGAAACGTCTTTATCGGAGGGATCACCGATCAGGGCAGTGTAATCGCCGATCAGGAAAGTGACTTCGTGCCCGAATTCCTGGAACTGCTGCAGCTTGCGCATGGTAACCGTATGTCCCAGATGCAGGTCGGCCTTGGTCGGATCGTAGCCGCAGTAAACTTTCAGGGGACGCTGTTCCTTTTCCGCCATGACCAACCGCTCGCGTAGTTCGGTCTCCATGACCTTCTTGACCTCTTCGTCGCCGTACTCGGTTCCCTGCATGAGGATCGCAACCTGGTCTTCGATTCGCACAACTGCCTCCAAATGACTGAAATATTCGCAAATTATACCAGCCCGCCAAACTCGATATTTAGAAATCAAAAAAATGTCTCGTGCTATAATCAGCGCAGGTTTTTGCCATGGAAAGCGTCCTTGTCCTTAACGCGAATTTTGAACCGTTGAATGTCTGCAATATGCGCAAGGCGGTCTGCTTGATGGTAATGGATAAAGCCCAGTTGGTGATGAATGGCAGGGGTGAGATTCATACGATCGATAGAATCTTCCCGCGGCCATCCGTCATACGGCTGCAAAGCATGATCCACCGCCCCAGGCCGAAAGTCAAGCTGACCCGCCGCGAAATATTCAGGCGTGATGGTTACACCTGCCAGTATTGCGGTACGACTTCCGGCGTACTGACGATCGACCATGTCATTCCCCGGCATCTGGATGGCCCCCATTGTTGGGATAATGTGGTCACTGCCTGTTCCTACTGTAACCATAAAAAAGGCGGGCGCACCCTGGAACAATCCGGCATGGCATTGTTGAAGCTGCCTGAAGAACCGCCCGCCTCCGCGATCTACATCTACCACCACTATCTTTCCGATAATACGGAATGGGTGGAATTCCTGACCGGCTGGTGATAGAGAACGCGCCCTGAAAATTATCAAGGCGCGTTTTTCTCCTAAAGAGGGGTTTAATATTCGGAAATTATTAAATCTCGTCACTCACCCAAACTCAATCCTGGAATTGTTCGTGGAATATCAGTTTGCTTCTGATTGGTTATTCAGCGCTGGGAGGTTCTTTAGTTTTTTCCCCAATCGTTTCCGCATCCGGAGCTGCCTTTTTCGCGCGCAGATGGTTATAGATCAACATCCAGGTGCCGAAGACCGCCACGCAGGCCATGATGATCTGGTTAATGTTGATGCTGCCAACATACGAAGCATCCAGGCGTATGAATTCCAGCAGAAAACGTCCGACCGGATAGACGATCAAATAAATGTATAACAAATCTCCCGGAATCAGCTTTTCCTCCCTGGAGCGGCTCAAGAAAAGCAACAGGAAGAAGTTGAACAGGTTCCAAATGGATTCATACAGAAACATGGGGTGGAAGGTGGAAAAATTCTCATAACCCGCCAGCCGGTGCGCGGGATCGATGGTGATGGCCCAGGGCAGGTTGGAAGGCGGACCGTATAGTTCTTGGTTGAAGAAATTACCCCAGCGGCCAATGGCTTGCGCCAGCGCTACGCCCGGGATGATGATATCCGCCCAGGTCAGGAAATTCAAACCTTTGCGTTTCGTATAAACCAATAGGGCGATGATCCCGCCCAGCACGGCGCCAGGGATGCCCAGACCGCCATTGCGCGTGTTTAATATTTCCAGCGGATGAGAAAAATAATACTCCGGACCGACACCCATGGATTGGGAAGGTGTGAAAACGTGCCATAGCCGCGCGCCCACAATACCCAGGATCAACAGCCAGGGCACCATATCCCATACATACTCACTATCCAAACCACGCCGTTTCGATTCCTTCACCGCTATCCAAACCGCGGCTAAAACTCCCAGCATAATGATGATGCCGTAGAAGTAAATCTTTAACGGGCCGATTGTAAATCCGTCAGGCATTTTTTTGATTCCTTTCCTTTACTGAAAAAAGTATTGAGTAATTCTAATGCAATTCTTTCCAGGCGAACCAGACTCGCTGGATAACGGTCACATAGGTCAGTATGGCCAGGATCCATAAACCGATCAGCGGCTGGCCGAACAGCAGGCTGAGGCAGGTGACCAGATAGCGTTCCACGCGGGTCAGGATGCCGATTTTCGGATCGCAGCCCAGCGACTGCGCTCTGGCGCGCACATAGGAAACCAGCAGGCTGCCCGTCAGGGCAGCGAAAACCAGCGCGCAGCCGGTCAGGTTATTTTGATTGGAAAAATAAATCAACAGCCCGAACAGGATCGCCATCTCGGAAACGCGGTCAGATAATGAATCCAGTAATGCCCCGAACGGTTTCTGTTCGCCCTGCAGGCGGGCCAGGGTGCCATCCAGTGCATCCAGCGGGCCGGCGGCCAGCGCGATCCAACCTCCCGTGTACAGATCACCCCGCGTGATAAAATACCCCGCCAGGCCGTTGCCCGCCATGCCCAGGATGGTGACCGCGTCGGCGGTCAAACCGATTTTTAAAAGAAATTTCCCGATCTGGTTGAGCAAGTTTTTAAAAATGATGCGTAGTCTGTCCGTGAATGTCATTTTGCTGTAATGTTCAAATTCAGAATGTTTTAGTATTCGTCCTGACTCTCATCGGGGTCATCCCCGGAAAGCACTTCTCTTTCCTTGCCGCCGGTCTCCGCCGGGCCTACAATTCCGCGTTCCTCCAGTTCATCCATCAGCCGCGCCGCGCGCGGAAAGCCGATGCGCAGTTTGCGCTGCAGCCAGGAAGTGGAAGCATGCCCCTCCTGCCGGACGAGTTTGATGGCTTGTTCGATCAAGTTATCCGATCCGCCGCTTACGCTGGGCACCAGGTTTTCCCAGGGCGCGGATTCTTCCTCCAGCGGCTCAACCTCTTGTACAGTACTTTGCCAGTAATTGATGATGGCGTCGATTTCGCGGTCATCCACCAGAACAGCCTGCGCGCGCTTCAAGCCGGCTGATTCGGGATCGAGAAACAGCAAATCGCCTTTTCCCATGAGGGTCTCCGCGCCGTTGGTGTCCAGGATCACCCTGGAATCTACGGACGAAGCCATCATGAAAGAGATGCGTGCCGGGAAATTGGCTTTGATCAGGCCGGTGATGATATCCGTGCTCGGTCGTTGGGTAGCTACAACCAGGTGTATGCCGGTCGCGCGCGCCATTTGCGCCAAACGCACCACATAGCCCTCGGTCTGATCCGGCGCGGAGAGCATCAGGTCAGCCAATTCATCGATAAATATCACAATCTTGGGCAGATGCTCGCCGCCGCGTCGTTCCATTTTGGCGTTATAGGCGTCCAGGTCTCGCGCGTTGGCCGCTTCCAGTTTACGGTAGCGGTCATCCATCTCCTTGATTCCCCAGGCCAGTACGCCCAGCATGCGTTCCAACTGGGTTTCAACCTTACCTATCAGATGCGGGAGACCGTTAAAGCGCAGCAGTTCAACCATTTTTGGGTCAAGAATGGCTATGCGCAAATCGTCCGGGGAGTTGTTCATCGCCAGACAAGCAATCAGCGAGGTGATACAAACTGATTTGCCCGAGCCGGTCGTGCCGGCCACCAGCATGTGCGGCATGCGCGCCAAGTCGGCCGTTACCGGTGCGCCTGAGACATTCAAGCCCAGCGCGAGTTTCAGCGGGGCCGGTTTGGTTCTAAATTCGTTGCTGTTCAGCACAGCTTTCAACCTCACCAGATTGCTGCTGGTGTTTGGAATTTCGATACCCACAAAGGACGTGCCCGGGATGGGTGCTTCGATCCTCAGGCGATCGACTGAAAGCGCCAGGGTCAGGTCGCGGTTCAGCTGCGAGATCTGCGAGACGCGCACTTTCTTGCGCACCACATCGCCTTCCTCATTCACTTTTTCCACATACCCGGGTTCGACTGCATATTGGATGATGGTCGGGCCTACCCTGTAACCGGCCACCCGCGCCGGCACGCCGAACTCCTCCAGGGTTTTCTCGATCTGAATGGCCTTGGCGTGGATGAAAGATTCATCAGAGGTGGCGCTTTGCGCATCCAGCAGTAAATCGAGCGGCGGCAATTTCAGCTGCCGATGCTGAATCGGTGCCGCGGCCGGCTGCAGGGAACTGTCTTTTTCTCCTTCCAATCCGCCGCTTTCCAGCTCCGAATCGTCTTCTGGAAAACTCGCCGGTTCGGCCGCGGGTGAAGCAGCGGAAAGGATCTCGCTGAAATAACGGTCGATTTTCCGGCCAAGCGGTTTCATGAATCCCAGCCCATCCATGGTTGAAGCCAACCAAATCAGGAACAGCAACACAATTGCGATGACGCGGCCTGAAAAACTCTGGAATATTCGCGCCAGTCCCCAACCGATGATGCCGCCATCCAGACCAAGATGAGCGCGGTCAACGGAATAGCCAAAAAGGCCTGAAAGCAAAGCCAGCAGTGAGAAGAGCGAGATCTCGAGCGCGATGATCCTGCGCATGTTCAATTTGGGAAATTGCTCGATGCGCCGCAGCAGAATTAACAAGCCCACGTAGGCCACGAAGGCGATCAGGATGTAACTGCCCCACCCGAACCCGCCGGCGACCCAATTCGTCCACGCTTTGGAAATCGTCCCGGTGGATAGTCCCAGCAAGCTCAGAGCGGTGATCACCGCCAGACAAATCAGCAGAACGCCGAACAAGTCCTGTCCAAATCGCCGGACTGTTTGAATCAGGATTGCTTTTATCCCATTCCTGGCTGGCTGTGTCTTTTTTGAAGTAACCATAATCTCAGTTGATCGCGACCAAAGCCAATCCCAGACGATGTTTTACCGAATCGATGTGCAGGATCTCTACGGTCACTTGTTGATCCACTTCCAAAATCTTGTTCAAGTCTCTAATATTATCATCCATTTTAAAGGTTGAAATGTGGATCAACCCTTCCACACCCTCCTGCATGTGTGCGAACGCGCCGTATGGAAGGATCTTCGAAATTCTGACCATCACCCGGTCTCCCGGTTTATATTTATTTTCGATGTCGAGCCAGGGGTTCGGCTCCAGGCGTTTCAAGCTCAACGCCACGTGCATTTCACGCTCATCCACGGTGAGGATCAGAACGGAGATCATTTCATCCAGTTTCACAAAATCGGATGGGTTGCGTACCCTGCCCCAGGAAAGCTCGGAAATATGGATCAGCCCTTCGATTCCGCCGAGATCCACGAAAATCCCAAAATTGGTGATGTTGGTAACCCGTCCGGTTACAATCTGGTTGGCTTTCAGTTGGTTGATCAACTCTCTACGCTGCCCGTTTTCGGTCAAGGCGGCTCTCTCTGAAAGAACTACCTTATTCAACGCAGGCGTGCACTCAATCACTTTCACCCTGGTTCGGCTGCCAACCCGGCTTTGAAGGTGTTCAATAATAGCGTCAGGTGAGTGCGAAACATCCAATTGCATAATATGCGAAATTGGAATGAATCCCTGGACATATGGACCCTTGGCCAATAAACCACCCTTGTTATAGCTATAGATCATAACGTCAATGATTTCGTCGTTGTCGTACGTTTTTTTAATATATCCCCAGGCGTTTTCTGTTCCCTGCGGATGCCCATGAGGTACAAGTAATTCATGGCTGCCGGTTTGCCTGGCAGGCTCATCGGAAAGTATGAAATCCCACCAACCATTATCGAACTGCGTGCTGTCGGTTTGTTGACTGCGTTCTTCTTTTTCGTTTTGCATCCCCACACTCCTGACAAAAAATGAAAATAAATTTAACTTCCTGTTATGATACTCTTTTCCATCTCAATGATTTGTTGTGAAACCGCGCTGATGGCAACGCGTTGTTTCCGGTATAAATCCGCTTCCGAAAGGGATAATTTCCTGGCAATTTCTTTCACTTTCCAACCCGATAAGTACTTCAGATCCAGGAGATTGTACAGGATCCATTCATTGGTGAACTGCCGGTCGCCCTCTGGTTTTAACTGGTTGATGGCTGTTCGCAAAACCTCACGCAGCGCATTAACCGGGGTTTCATTTTCAGCAGTCGCTTTTTGCTCGACGATCTTTAGCTGTAAAATCGGACTCTGGGTAATTTTTGGCCCTCCCCACAGATGATCCAGGGCATCTTTTACCCATTGGTCGAAATCGCTGAATTCGATCACGGGATTCTCACTGATGATCCTTTTTTGGTCAAAACGCGAAGTAGCCAGCAGATCCTGAATGATGGATACCTGCGGTGTAAGCATCTCCAGCGAAACGAACAGGTTCTCCTGGATTTTCCGGTCATGTAACGCCAAAGCTGTCCGCGAGACCAATCGACTTACGGAGCGCTTTTTATCCTCATCCAGGCGCGACACATCCATTTCATCCACAGCGATAACGCCCAGCAACTCTTCAGCTTGCTCACCCGCCTGATGGTTGATCGGAATAAGGAAAGTATCTGCGCCCATCTTCATGAGTATGTCATTTTTCTCAGCTTGATGCTCCTGGATAAAACCAAGGATATTCTCTTTTTCAGACAAGTAATCCTTTTTCATTTTTCCAGTAGCAATATCCATTCCGTTAGGGCTTCCGCCATTTTTGATCAGCAGGCAAGCACCCGGCACCTGCAGGAGATCGCACAATGTAGCCAGGATCAATTCCATGAATTGCCGAATATCATTGCTGGTGAGCAACTTATCTTCCAGCGAACGGATTTTTTCAAGCTCCTCTTTATCGCTTCCATAAAAAAGGATTTTTTCCCAAACTCGCGCGAAAAGCGTGATGGAATACTCGAATAGTACGATCACTGCCACCATCCCCAGAACCAGCATGGCGGATACGTCGATATTCATTTGCCTGCCCAGA
>Ga0172371_10004016_pt1 | contig 22511 bp, 22 predicted proteins | sample Lak12m_FD_114543 | JGI IMG/M metagenome (GOLD analysis project Ga0172371, IMG submission 114543) | Freshwater microbial communities from Kabuno Bay, South-Kivu, Congo - kab_022012_12m | ecosystem: Environmental > Aquatic > Freshwater > Lake | place: Democratic Republic of the Congo: South-Kivu...
AAAGAAATCCATCAACGTGTAGGGCATACTCCCTACAGATCTACCATCAAAGTACCTAGAATAGTTTTCGATCCCTTTACAGTAACCAATCTCTTGGATCATCTCCAAATCATAGTTTGTTCTTTGATTCAATCTGTACGCCTCAATAGTTTTCCCCTCAGATTTAAGCTCCTCAACTCTTTGGGTAAGATCGTACGTTATCTGTTCTATAGCAGAATCTCTTCTTTCTGCAGGAGCTATATAATGCTTTGCGGGATATATTTCAATAAAGTCATACATCCTTTCACTTTTTACCTCTATATTCTCTCCAGATACAGGATGTAAATATTCTATATTCACAAGATGATCATTAAATATTTCTAAACGAACAACAGTGTCTTCATAAGCAAGGTGAATATCTATAATGTCTCCCGTAAGTCTATAGGTACCACGTTTAAAATCTATGTCCGATCTTTCATAGTTTATTTGAGAAAGTCTTTTTAGTAAATCCATTTGTCGTATCTTCATTCCCTTTTTAAGTTCAATTGCCATCTTAGAGTATTCAGCAGGAGAACCAAGATTATATATGCAAGATACAGAAGCAATAATAATTACATCCTTTCTGGTCATTAAAGAGGTTGTAGCAGCAAGTCTAAGTCTATCTATTTTTTCATTAATATCAGAATCCTTCTCTATATAGGTATCTGTTGAGGGTATATAACTTTCTGGTTGATAGTAATCATAGTAACTAACAAAGTATTCTACTGCATTGTCTGGAAAAAACTCTCTAAATTCTTGATATAGCTGAGCGGCAAGGGTCTTGTTATGAGAAATTATTAAGGTGGGTTTATTAACATTAGCAATAACGTTAGCAACAGTAAATGTTTTACCACTACCTGTAACACCTAGTAATACTTGTTCCTTTTTCCCCATATCCAAACCATTAGTTAACTCCTCAATTGCATGAGGTTGATCTCCAGTAGGTTTATGCGGGGATACAAGTTTGAACATAGCTTAAATTTTATCATATGTTTCGGGTTTTGTTGGGATATATAGGAAAAGAAAATGAGGCAGGTGTATCTGCCTCATAAAATGTTTAACTGAAGAACACCTGGAATACCAGGTATAGTACTCCAGCATTGGCTAACATGCGCAAAAGGACCACACACAGTCCAAAAGCGATTCCTCCGGGGTATGCCCAAAAATTTGGGACACCCAAATCCTCCGCGGTTTTGAAGGTTACGGGACCCCGCGAGCTAATAGTCATGCTTACAGCAATAGCGTCGCATTGACGCAATAGCTCCCCAAGGCGGTGATTTGCTTTGAATGTGAGCAATGTTGCCACAAAATCTAAGGCAATAACACCGAGGGTATACCAGCCGTAGTCATGGAAGAATCCCCAAAAGGCAAACGCTGGAACAATTACCGACTCGTACACAACAATACCTCCCACGAACATGCAGGGGTATTGTCTAATCGCAGGGTTAGTGCCTATATCATATTTTACCTCCCCCACAGTCTTGGAAAATTCTTCCCGTAGCAACTTCCCCCACACTAGCCACAGGTCGGCTATTGCCAAACATATGATAACTACACCGAAAAAGTATCTCATTTTGACCTCTTCTTAGTATTTAGGATTTAGTTTGGAAATATTATAACAACAAAAACCGGACAGGACAACCCATAGCATATAGATGGTCCCCCGTGCGCACACACGGGGAGAGGATTTAACCGAGCATAACTCTGAGGGCAAATTCGCAGGATAGGTCATTACCAGGTAACAACCAAGCTCCTTCATCAGTAGCAAAGAAGGCTGTGTCGGTGAATACAGGTTCTACACACAGGTATGCTTTACTATCTGTCCAGACAACCACTCTACTGAAACCAGTAGGTATTTCAACAGCAACGGTACCTAAACCAGGAAGTCGTACTAACACATCTTCCTCGGTAGTAGGCATAAGCACCTCTGCTTTGCCCCATTGGTATCCGGTACCGCCAATTGGAAGGACTGCCTCTCCCATGGTTACAGTGGCAACACCTTGGGGCATGCACAGGTAAGGATGCCACCCAGGGTTAACAGGCATTCTTTCAGTACCAGTGTTACGAATCCATAGATGCTGCTGAAGTCCTGCGTCACCCATAAGGGTCGTCGTTACAGACACCGCATGGGGGTATGGATACCAGATAAAATCGGTATCCTTAACATCCAGAAGCAGCTGCGCGGATGCTTCATTATGTTGCTTCCCATGCATCATTGAAGTATCCCGTAGAAACCCATGTCTGGGTAATACGCCATCCCTAGCTCCAAACCAGGGGTGAGCTATAGGGATACCTCCGCTAAGATGCGAACCTGATTCGGTGTGCAGGAACTGACGGGGGAAAACAACAGGGACATCGCCAAGCTGATACCGGGATACTTGACTACCCCAGAGGATCAAATCGGCACTTGCAAAGCCAAAGCGTAACATAGACATCTCCTCTTTCAGTTTTATGGTATTTTAACAAAAGAGGAGAGTTATTTCAAATTCCTACTTTTTCTTAGTAGGTTTTTTTGTCTTCTTTTTAGTCTTGCATCCACAGGTTAAACACATGGATAAGCACCTCCCGATATAACGGGAGCAGAAATACATTCTATAAATAACGGATATATGGTCATATTTTACATATTGACCCTTCGGGTTGTTTTCGGTATTCTTAAGATACGAAGAAAAAGCGAAACAGTATAAAATTGAAAGGAACCGTTTGAATGTCACCTGTAACTTTATATAGAAAACAAAAACAAATTATTGAATTTATTTCCCAATATATACAATCAGAGGGACACTCCCCTACCTTACAAGAGATAGCAGATGCCATGGGATTATCCTCGCTTGCCACAGTACACGAACATTTAAAAACATTAGAGAACAAAGGAATAATTAAAAGATATGATGGTACTGTTAGAGGAATAGAAATATTAGACGACAGATATGATACAGAGATGAATGCTATAACATTACCTTTGGTAGGTTACATTGCAGCAGGATCTCCAATAGAAGCTATAGAAAACAACATGGAAAGAATTGCTGTAGCTGCAGACATGGTAAATAAATCAAAGAGATGTTACGTACTACAAGTAAAAGGGGATTCAATGATAGACGAAAAAATATTTGATGGAGACTATGTTGTTATACAGCAACAAGATTCCGCAGTAGATGGGGAAATAGTAGTAGCTTTAATTGATAATGAGTTTGCTACATTAAAAACCATCTATTTTGAAGATAACGGTTTAATAAGATTGCAACCAGCAAACAAGAAAATGGACCCAATTTTTATAGAACCAGACAGACTAACTATACAAGGTAAGGTCACCGGGGTTATAAGAAGATACAACTAAACTACATATCCTCAACGGGATCTGTATGATTAGAAAACTTATTGAATAATACTCCAATAAAAAAGGAAGCTATGACTACTAAGGTAACAACTAATGATTGACCTAAAGGCAGTTGGAAAGGTAATACTTCTGATCTAATATCCCCTTTTATAGTTATGAAAGGATATACAATGCGAAGAGATGCTAACATTACCCCAGAAAGTATAGCCATAAAAGATGACTTATATTTCTTTAACAATTGTTTCACGACACCAATAATTAGAACGAAGCCTAACGTAAAACCAGCGATGAAAAGGGCGAGATCATATTTTTGAATCAGGGTTAAAGACGAAAAGAATAAATTATTTAAGATATTTAGGAAATATGAATAGGAATTAAGAAGAACAAGGGCAAAGGAACCACCCATACCAGGTAATACTAAAGTTAGAGGACTTAAGAACCCAGATATAAAAATGGCTATAGAAGAAGGGACATAAAAGATGTTGTTTGAATGCCATCCAAATACATAATAAAAAAGAAGAGCAGATACAGCCATAATTATTTTGTAAGGAAAGGTTACTTTTTTTATCTGGCGAAGTGGTACTAAGAAAGAGGCTAAAATAACACCAAAGAAAATGGCATTAATATAAGAAGGTAGATTAACTAAGATAAATCTAAAGATAAAGGAGAATATTGCTAAACCAAAAAGTATACCTAATAACAAAGGAAGATTAAACTCAGAAAACACTCTAGATACTAAGGTCTTAAACGGTTTCATTCTAAATTTACCAGTTAATATACCCAATACTTCCTTTATTAAGAGGGTAACATCGTGAAGAAAATCAATGAATGCATGATACAAATTAAAAGTAATAGAAAGCGTAGCTATACCAACACCGGGTATTAGCTCTACCAAACCCATCAGTATACCAGATAAAAATGTGAGAAATTGAGTCCATGCGGAAAGTCTTTTTTTAGGATACAACGTTCGGGCAAAATGTGGCATATCTAAAATATATCATAGATATTTAATTGAAAATATATTTAGTTATATTAGATTTGATACTTGAAAAATCTGCGAATTTTTTCAAGTAACTTCTCCCAAATAGTACGTTTATTCTCTTTATAGAAGTGATAAAGGGGTGGTAATACAGAAAGAAGAACAATACCACCAATAATAGGTAAGAGGTATTTATCTACTTCTTCCGCAGGAATAATACTGCCTAAAAAGTATCCGGCAAAGGTCATACCCCATGTCCACAATGTCCCCCCAATAAGATTAAATAAGGTAAATCTTGCGTGGTTCATATTTCCAATACCTGCAACTACGGGAGCAAAGGTACGCACAATAGGCATAAATCTAGCAATAACAATAGCTTTACCGCCATGTTTTTCATAGAATTCTTGAGCTTTCATAACATTCTCAGGATTAAATAGGAGAGATTTCTCTCTCTTAAAAAGGTTTCTACCTACTCTCTTACCAAACTCATAACCAACATTGTCACCTAGTACAGCACAAATCCAAGCACCAATTACTAATGTCCACACATTAAATAATCCAAAAGTAGAAGAAGCCAATAACCCCGCGGTAAATAATAAACTATCCCCGGGTAAGAAGAAACCTACTAACAAGCCAGATTCGGCAAACACAACTAGAAAGACACCTATAAGACCTATACCCTGTATAAATCCCATTAAATCATTACTTAAAAAAGCTTTTAAAATTTCAGACATAGAAAGATGTTAACATAAAATTATGTTATGCTAAATACATGATTAGTATTAGCCCAGCCCTTAAAAGAAAATACTCCAAAATGGAAATAGAAAAAGCCATGGATTATTTAAGTTATAAAACAGCTCCTACAGAATTACCAAAACACGAATCACATACAAAACCTACTATGTATATCTTTAGACATGGTCAAACAGAAGATAATGCTAATTTTTTATTTAGTGGTTGGAGAGATCCTGCACTCACAGAAAAAGGCAAACAGGATGCTCTAATACTTGCAGAGAAAATCAAAGACAAAAAGATACAAATGCTGATTGCATCCCCCCAGAAAAGAGCTATTGATACAATGAAGTTAGCCATATCAAAAAACCCCCAGGCTAAGGATTTAGAAATACATACGGACCCAAGAATAAAAGAGAGAAGTTATGGGGAATTTCAGGGTAAAAGTAAATTGGAAGTATATTTAGAGGATCCGGATTACGCCCATAAGATAAGGAGAGATTTTTACACACAACCAAAGAATGGAGAAAGCATGAAAATGGTATGTGAAAGAGTTGCCAAGTTTTGTGAAGAAATAATACCCTTAATGAAAAAGAACAAAATAAACATAGCAATATCATGTCATGGTAACTCTATCAGAGGTTTTAGAAAATACTTTGAACATTTAGATAATGATGTAATCGCAAATGTGGAAACACCTCTTGGAAAAGACTACCTTTCCTACATTATTGAATAATATTCTGTAAACTCTTAACCAATATAGTATAAGATCGGATATTGTGTATACTAGCCAATCTATAGGCTAAAGGATCATTTGTATTAAATAAATGATTCAGATAGGATATCGTGTATTTTTTACAAGTTAAACAATCGCATGTATGATCAACAGAGTCAAAATTATCTACATGTTTAGTCTTGCCCATATACAAGTAACTACAATCACTCTTATCAGAATTTAATATATATAATCTCTTGTGACGGGCATCCCTAGTAGGCAAAGTACAATCAAATATATCCCAACCCATTTTAGCTAAGTTGTATATGTCCCCTATTCTCCCTATACCCAAGGCAAATTTAAGGGAGTCTTTAGGTAATAAATTGACTAAATATTCAGACATGTCTAAATCCCAATTTCCTTCTTCGTCTACTACATAACCCCCAAAGCCATAGGCATCAAATCCAATCTTAACCAGCTCTTCTACACAATATTTCCTAAGTTCCTTGCTTTTTCCTCCTTGTACAGGAGCTAAAAGAATAGGTCTATTATCATCAGTAAATCCATACAAATCCAATTGTTTCTCAAACGCTATCTTGCTTCTTTTTGCCCAATATATAGTCCTTTTCACACTGTCTTTTAATCTAGACTCAGTAGCATCCGGGGGACTAAAATCGTCCAAACAAATCATTATGTCGGAACCTATTCTAAATTGAGCCTTTATTATATCTTCGGGCGTTACCAATCCTTTTTTACCATCCCCAAATTTGAAGGTAACTCCCTCATCCGTAATCTTTCCTGCTTTAGCATTACGATGTATCAAAGAAAACATTTGCCAACCACCGGAGTCACTAGATACTAAACCTTCAAACCCCATGTATTTCTTTACCCCTCCTGCCTTTTCTATTACATCTAATCCCGGGTTTTCCATTAAATGGTAGGTGTTTACCATTACCCCAGTTACCCCTGTATCTTCAAGATCTTTCATATCCACCGATTTAACATATCCCCGAGTAGCATCGGGTAAATATTGGGGTAATATGAACTTCTTTCCTTTGATAATAACTTCTTTCATCCGGGTAGTATTATATCCTACTTTGTTTCGTAAAAGATATCTAATAGTCGGTTGTATTTAGCCACTCTTTCCCCACGTACAGGAGAACCTGATTTGATGAAATCTGCTTGAGTAGCAATTGCTAAATCAGCAATAAAAGTATCCTCTGGAGTATCCCCACTTCTATGGGATACACATACATTCATTTTATGCTTTTGAGCCATACGTATAAAAGCTAAAGTTTCAGTTAAAGTTCCTACCTGATTAGGTTTAACAATAACCGTATTAGCTAGATTATTATCGATAGCCTTCTTTAAAAATATAGGGTTGGTAACAACTAGATCATCCGCAGATACCATAAGTTTATCGTGGAATTCATCATAAAACATTTTCCATCCTAAGATGTCATTTTCATAATAGGGGTCTTCAATGTACATTATTGGATATTTTTTTACCAGTTTCTTATAAAAGTTAAGAAGTTCTTCTTTAGTTAATACCATATCTTGTTCTTTTATGTCGTAATCTTCCCCATCAAAAAAAGATTCAGCGGCTACATCCATGCCTAAGAAGACATCTTCACCTAAAATATAATGTTTTTCTATAGCTTTTTTTATATATTCCAAGGATTTCTCCACAGTAAAATCATTAGGTGCAAAACCGCCTTCATCCCCCACGCCTGTTCCATAACCATCGTCCTCTAACAAATTCTTTAAAGAGTCATAGACATTCATTCCTAATTGAATTTGTTTATCAAACGGTTTCTTTGGATTAGGTATAGCCATAAATTCCTGGAAAGACAAATTATTATCAGCATGTTTACCACCATTTAAGATATTGAATACAGGAGTTGGAAATTTTAATTTTGAGGGTAATTCTTTTCCATATAGTTCAGCGAGATATTTGTATAAGGGTAATTCTTTAGATAGGGCAGATGCTTGAGCAACAGCCAAAGAAGTAGAGATTACACTGTTACCTCCAAGATGTCTTTTATTTGGGGTACCATCCATATCGATCAAAAGTTCATCGATACCTTTTTGATTAGCGGAATTCATCCCTTGTAATGCTTTATTTATAACCGTAGAAACTATCTGAACAGCTTTATCCACAGGTAAATAATGGGGTTCATTTTCACCGGTAGAAGCCCCCTTAGGAATTGTTTGAGTACTTTCTACACCGTTTTCTAAGGTCACCTTAGTGGCGAGTGTCCACTCGCCCCTAGAATCGATGACTTTATGACATGATACTTCCTTTATACGAGACATATAGCTACATCAAAGAAGATATGGATTCTTTAGCCTTTTTGGCAGCAATCTTCGCTACTACCTCTTTGCTAGGTAATTCTCTAAGTTTCTTTAATTCTGTTTTGCTAAGAATATCAGATTCCACATCGTAAACTATTTCTCTTGTTTTCTCTATAACATCAGGACTAATAGATACAGATGTAATACCCCAACCAACGAGTTTCTTAACTATTTCAGGATATTCCGAAGGAGCTTGTCCACAGATAGAGCATGTAATACCTCTCTTCTTGCATGTAGTAACAATTTTTTCCAAGCTCTTTAATACCGCTGGGTCTAATTCGCTATAAACATTTGCAACCTTAGCATTATCCCTATCGACACCTAGAGTTAACATTGTTAAATCATTTGTACCTATAGATACACCATCGATACCCTCATCAATAAATTCATCTAATAAAATAACATTACTTGGTATCTCCACCATCATCCATATTCTGAAAGAAGTTCCTTGTCTTAAACCACTTTTATACATTAAAGATTTAACATCTCTAAATTGTTGAAGTGTTCTGGTGAATGGGGTCATTACCCAAAGATTCTTGTATCCTAAGTCGTTTCTAACTCTCTTGATAGCTTCTAATTCCATTTCGAATACTTGAGGATCATCAAGATAACGAGATACACCCCTAAATCCAATCATTGGATTCCTCTCTTCTTCCTCGAATTCTTGTCCTCCTACTAGGTTTGCATATTCATTAGTTCTAAAATCTGTAAATCTATATACAACAGGTCTTGGGTTGAAGGCCATTGCAAACTTCTCTAAACCCTCCGCTAATTTGGATATAAACTCCTCCTGTTTGCCCTCTTTAATGAAGGCTCTTGGATGTTTACCGATGTTAGCGACCATGAACTCAGCTCTAAGAAGTCCAATTCCATCCACATTTCTGGTAGACATATCATAAGCCAATTCTGGCTCACCTAAATTCATATAGATTTTAGTGGCAGTCTTTAGTTTTGTAGTATCTCTTTTCTTAACATTCTTCTCTTCTTTTGTTACATTACCACTGTAAACTTTTCCGGCTTCCCCATCTACAGAAACTACCTCACCATCACGTAATAACTTAGTGGCGTTAACAGTACCTACAACAGCAGGTATGCCTAATTCTCTACTAACAATTGCTGCGTGACTGGTTTTACCACCCTCATCAGTAACAATAGCGTGGGCTCTTTTCATAGCAGGTACGAAATCCGGATCTGTCATAACAGCAACTAAAATATCACCTTTTTCAACACGATCTATTTCACTTGCATTCTTTAATACCTTTACTCTACCTGTAGCAACACCGGGAGAAGCACCTAAACCATCCAGTAATACTTCTAATTTCTTTTTGTTATCCAATTCTAAAACGGAAGCTGTTTCAATCTTTTTATTTAACGTAGTAACCGGCCTGGATTGTACAATATATAACTTCCCATCTTGTAATCCCCATTCAATATCTTGAGGTCTACCATAGTGTTCTTCTATCCTCATACCTAACTTAGCTAATTCCACTACTCTCTTGTTGTCTAGCTTCTGTGCTTGTTGATAAGCTTTTGATACTGGTACATTACCCTCTTTAGTAAATTGCCATACTTGTTTTGAAATAAATCTGTACACGATTTTTTCTGTAGTTTTTCTAACAATGTATTGATCTGGCGTAACTTCACCTGAAACAATAGGTTGACCCAAACCAAATGCTGCTTCTACAGATACTTCATCTCTATTGTTTGTAATAGGATTAACTGTAAACATAATTCCGGATATTTCTGACTGGATCATTAGTTGAACAGGAACAGCTATACCAACTTTTAAATGAGAAAATCCATTTTGAACACGGTAATAAATAGCTCGAGCACCAAAAAGGGATGCCCAACATTTTCTAACATTGTCTATAACATCTTTGTAACCCTTTACATTTAGATAGGTTTCTTGCTGCCCGGCAAAGGACGCATCTGGTAAATCTTCTGCAGTAGCAGAGGATCTAACTGCAACATACTTGTCATGTTCACCACATAGTAAGTGATAGTTCTTTCGTATAGATTCTTCTAATTCGGCGGGCACATCTGCAGACATGATGGCAGTTTCTATACGTTTGGAGGCTGCTTGTAATGCTTTAGAGTCCTCTACATCTAAGGTAGCCATTTCACTTAAGATTTTTTGTTTAATGGAGGTGGTGTCTAAAAAGTCAAAATAGGCTTTTGCAGTAACAATAAACCCATCAGGTACGGGTATTTTAGCGTTAACCATTTCACCAAGGTTAGCACCTTTACCTCCTACCAACGGGATATCGTTTTTGTTAACTTCTTTAAACCAAAGTATATGGGCAGTATTTTTATTCATATCTTAATTTTAAACAGAATTAAATAATATGTACACGGAGATTTGTCATCAATATTACTTGGCAATGGGTAAGGTGAAGATGAAAATGGATCCCTTGGGTTTATTATCTTCAATCCAAATTTTACCCCCATGAAGTTCCACTATTTCTTTAGATATTTTAAGTCCTAATCCAGTACTTATACCAACAGATTTCTTAGTCTTACCTGCTTGGACAAATTTGTTAAATAGTTTTGGCTTCATATTATCATCAATACCAATACCCGTGTCTGCTACAGATATACGAACAAAGGAAGCTACTTGTCTAGAAGAGATAGTAACTTCACCACCTTCAGGGGTAAATTTTAGCGCATTGGATATAAGGTTAGTTATGACACGTTCTACCTTTTCCGGATCAGCAAATGCTTTTGGAAGAGAGGTCTCTAAATTAACATTTACCTTCATATTACTTTGATTGTATATTGGTAAAAATCTATCAGAGATCATTTTTACTAGTAGGTTTATATCTGTCGCTACAGGGGATACTTCAAACTTTCCTGCTTCTATCTTAGACACGTCTAAAATAGCTGATACCATTTCTAGTAATTCATCAGCAGTATCTTTAACTTGTGTGAGTAATTTATTAACATCGTCTTTTGTTAAACTCTTATTTTCTCGAAGGATAATATCAACAGAACCACGAATAACAGTAAGTGGGGAACGTATATCATGTACTACCATAGCAATATAATCATCTTGCTCTTGTTGAGAACACTTTTTACTATTCTTTGAAGCCAAGGAGATTAAAGCTAACAGAAAAAATAAGATAAGAAGTAAGAGAATACCCAGCAATAAAATGGTAGTTAGATTCATAATTAACCAGTTACTTTAACGTTAGAATCAGGTTTAGCTCCCAATAACATAGCGATCTTACCGGGCAGTTCAGATAAAACGATATTGTATTTCATAAAATACTCATCGGCACCTAAGTCCATTGCTCTATTAACATTTTCATCCATACCAAAGTTAGTTAACATTGCCACTTTTATCTTTTTCAAATCATCATCTTGTTTCATTTCTTGTAATATATCCAAACCATTCATACCGGGTAATACAATATCTAATAATACTGCATCAGGCTTTTCTAATTGAATTTTCTCTATAGCTAAAGAACCATCTGCCACATGTACAACATCAAATCCTTTCATCTTTAATTCCATAGAACATAAGTTAAAAAAGGCTTGATCATCTTCTACAAATAATATTTTGGTCATATTTATATACTACATAAGTTAAAAAACTAGCGCAATAGTTTGGTATACTTACTACTATGGCTAAAAACATTACACTCTGGATATTATCTGCGCTAACAATTCTCTTTATTAGTATCTACGTTATAAAAATCAAACCCAAAGAAAATCAAACAATAGTCTCCCCCTACAAAATAGCTACAGTGGATAAAAAAGAGGCAGTAGAAATAGACCCAATAACAAAAATAAAAGAAGAGAAAAAACAACTATTTGGAGATGTTATAAATATCCTTTTGATTGGAACAGACACTAGCACAGGTAGAAGAGAACGGGGGCAAAGGGGGTTTAATACAGACTCTATGATATTAGTGTCAATGGATATCAAAACAAATAGAATACTTTTAACCTCAGTACCGAGAGATTTGTGGGTAAATGATAATAAAATAAATGCTCTGTACACAGTGTTTGGGGAAGAAGTATTAACAGATGCTTTTGAGAAGGTTACAGGGCAAAAAGTTGATGGTGTAATCAGAGTAGATTTCGATCAGTTTATTTGGTTAGTAGATGCCTTAGGGGGTGTACCTATAAATGTGGAAACTACCTTCACAGATACAAGTTTTCCTAATCAAACAGACTCTAATATCGAGACTATATCTTTTACACAAGGAAAAGAAGTAATGGATGGATGGAGAGCCTTAACATTTGCCCGGTCAAGAAAAGGGAACAATGGAGAAGGAAGTGATTTAATGAGGGCTAAAAGACAACATTTGATACTTAAGGGGTTTGTTGAGGGGGTTGATCAGGAAAAGAGTTCCTTCTGGCCTATGGATTTAGAGAAATTTTATACATCAATAACAACACAAAATATTTACACAACATTAACACTAGATGATTTGTATTACCTTTGGGATTTTTATAAAGACAGGGATAAATACAAAGTTGAATCTCTAATTGTAGATGGAAAATACGTATACCATCCAGGTATGTATCCCCAAAGTGATTTCACTGCATGGGTATTTATTGCAAAGGAACCTGGTTTTGAGAACCTACATAAGGATATACAAGATAAGTTGGATGGAACCTATATAGACCCTGATTTAGTACAAGCTACTACAGAACCAACCCCTACCCTATAAAGTTGAAATCCCTATATTTTCTACTATAATTACCAGTACCAAGAAAGTAATCCATCATTAGAAGAGGATTTGAGACATGTCTTCAAGAAAGCTTACCGACTTGCTCGTAGGATTTGGTCTGCTGATAGTGTGCTCACTGGCATACTCCATTATCAGCCAACTCCCTACCGCTACACTCAAAGGAAATCGCGAGATATCCATTGAGGTCACTGGAAAATCATCGTTCTGCATCATTACCTATGGTAATGGTAGGCACGAAAAATTTCCAGAAAAGTGCGCTCCGGGTAAAGACAAAGAGCCGAATGTAAGAAAAGTGGAAAACACCTTCTCTTTCACGTTCCTCGGTGTTACAGGTACACAAACCACCTGCGAAACAACCAAAGAGGCTTGGCGCCTCCTTTCGGTTGGAAGTGCCTTTGGCGCCCCCAGCTACAATTGTACCGATATGGAAGACGGCTCCCTGATTCGGGAAGCGTTGAATACCAACCGGTAGTTTTAAACCCACTCCCGTTTCACGAGGGTGGGTTTAATCAATTATTAGAGGAAAATTTATCTGGAACAATTCCATAATACTTAATTAACTCCGTTGCTATATCCATCCATAAAGGTACTGCCGTTTCAGCGGCATAAATACTCTCATGAGGTTCCTCCAACTTAACAATCATAGAGAATTTCTTTGATCCAGGTAAATAACCAATAAATGTGGCATTCGTTTTCTTTGGATCATAGGTACCGTTAACAGGTATCTGAGCTGTACCCGTTTTGCCCGCAACACGGTAATTCTTCAAAACAAAATACTTTGCTTCTCCACCAGATACAGCCTGTTCTAACATATCCACTAAAGTATTAGATGTATCCTGGCTAATAACCCTTTTCATAAGTTTTGTGGGAATATCTAATGTAACATTACGTTCTTTATCAACTACTTTCGATATTATCTTTGGTTCCACTAGGTAGCCACCGTTAACTAAAGCATTAAAGGCATTCAACACTTGAAGAGGTGTAGTGGAAATACCCTGTCCAAAAGATATGTTAGCTAAACCAATATCTGTCCATTCTGAAGATTTGCTCATGATACCGGTATCCTCTCCTTCTAAAGCAATACCCGTTAAGGAGCCAATTCCAAAATCATCTAAATAATCATGTAATTTCTCTGCACCTATTTGGTGACCTACCCAAGCAGCACCTATATTATTAGATTTTTGAAGCAGTTGTATAAGTGTTTGAGTACCATAATGCTGCCCATCCCAATTATCTATTTTGTACTCGTAATACCAAACGGGGCCATTATCTTCGAATGTAGTTTCAGGCGTCATTTTCCCTGTATCTATTGCAGCAGCCACAGTAAAAGGCTTGATAACGGACCCTGGCTCATAAGTTTGCGAAATAGCGAGATTCCTCTTTTCTATAATTTTCCTGTAATCAGCCTCTTTATCCATTTCTCCCTCCGGAATAGAAAAGTCTCCAGGTGAGTAGGTAGGGTAGTTAGCCATTGCAACTACTTCTCCAGTGGCGGGATCCATTACAATAACACTACCAGATACTGCACCATATTTTTCTACACCATTCTTAAGTTTTTGTTCAACTAAATACTGAATCGTTCTATTTATAGTTAAATAAATATCTCTACCGGACAAGGGATCATCTTTTCTATAGCCACCGGCAAGTATAGGGTTACCTAAAGCATCATTTTCCTGGATTATTCTCCCAGGTCTTCCCTTCAAATCCTCATTAAATTTACCTTCAATTCCAAAGTATCCTTGCTTCTCTCCTGTATCATTTGACGCTACAAACCCTAATATATGACTAGCTAATGAATTTTCTGGATAATACCTAATAGGGGATTCTTCAAAACCAATACCACTAATGTTCCTTTTCTCTATTTCTTCCTTTTCTAAAGGGGTTAACACTTTCTCTAATCCGATCCACATTAAATCTTTGTTCAATAGAGGATAGTATTTATCGTGGTAATAGGAAACTAAAGCGTCCTTGGTAGTAGGGATATCTTCTAATTTGTTGGAATTAGCCAGTTCAAGGTTAGACTTTATATCCGCCATTACTTCAGATAATTGTTTAGCTATACCCTCTTTATCCTTTATTCTGTTAGGCTCTCCATACATTAAATAGTTATATTCGGTGCCAACTAAAACATGCCCATCTTCAGTGTAAACATTTCCTCTGCTTGCGGGTATAAGAGTTTCATCCCAATGTTGATCATTAGCCATTCTTTCGTATCTCTTATAACCTAGTACTTGGATAGTAAACAAACGCGTCTCGATAACAAAAAAGAAAACTACAAAAAAGTAGAATAAAAATATGGGCCTACCCCTTTCACTATCAGGTTTTTTATGGAAATATCTTCTATACATTAGTTACTAGTATTATATGCTATAGCTGTGGAAGTGTTTATATCTAAACTGATTAGAGAATCAGTCATTTTTACAAATCCTAAAGAGTATGCTCTTTGTTCTAGGATATTTAATGCAGATAGATTATTTTCAACATATGTAAGACGAGATATTTCTTTTTGTAAATCATCTCTTTTTAAAGACAATTCATTAAGATGTCTATTATCAGAAACTAAGCTGTTAGAAAAATATAATTTAACTAATACACTAACAACAAAAACTATTAGCGACATTGTGTAAATTTTTCTCAAATTATTTGTTAAGGTCATAATCTTTCTAGTATTCTAATTTTAGCACTCCTAGAGCGAACATTTCTAGCGATTTCTTCATCAGATGGCACAATTGGTTTCTTATTTACCATCTTTATTTTAGGCCCCGCGCTTTGGCTAAACTGTTTTACCAGTTTGTCTTCCATTGAATGGAAGCTTATTACTATTAAAAGTCCACCAGGCAGTAATAGGCGCGAGGCCTGAGGCAGTGATTGTGCTAGATTTTCAAGTTCATCATTTACTACAATCCTTAAGGCTTGAAAGGTCCTGGTTGCAGGATGAATCCTTCCCCTCTCATACCCTAAAGGCGATTGGCTAGCTAATAAATCAGCTAACTGTTTAGTTGTTTCGATCTTCTTTAAGTTACGAGCATTTACGATTGCCCTTGCAAATTTTCTTGCCATATTTTCTTGTGAATATTCAAATATCAAATCAGCTAATTGCTTTTCTGGTAAAGCATTCACTAAGTCAGCAGCAGTTACCCCTAAGTTGTCGTCTAATCTCATGTCTAATGGTTTATCTTTTTGAAAAGATAATCCAAGATCACTATCGTCTAATTGATAAGAACTATACCCAAGGTCATACAAAATACCATCTACTTGGGAAAAACCAGAGGAATTTGCAATGGATTCTAATTTTTTAAAGTTCCCTAGGACTGGAACAAATCTTGAGGAATATCCCTCTTTTTTTATTCTGTCACTAGCTCTGTTCAAACTATCAGCATTTACATCCAAACCAAGCACAGTTGCGCCACGTTTTAAAAACTCTAAAGTATGACCACCATCCCCTAATGTACAATCAATGTATTTCTTATCCTCTCTAACTTGAAAGGCTTCTAATATTTCTTTCTTCATCACCGGTTCGTGGTACATCATATGTTAGCCAAGTCTCTAGAAACTTTATCCATGTAGGTATCCCATTTATCTTGATCCCATATTTCTATATGATCCCCAGCACCTATGACTATTGTCTTTTTATCAAGGTTTGCGTACTCCTTTAGATTAGATGGGACAACAAATCTACCTTGATCATCAATACTAGACTCACAGGCACTAGCATATAGATACCTTTTAAGGTTTCTAACGTAGGAATCTGTTATTGGTTTTTCAACTTGCTTTTGAGCTTCTACTAACCAATCTTCTTTATCGTAAACAAATACACATTCTTCAAAACCCTTGGAGAGTATTACCTCTCCACTGGTTATTTGTTCCCGAAGTTTCTTGGGCAGGGCAATTCTAGAACCTTCGGTGATATTCGGTTGGTATTCCCCAAGAAACATTTTCATAAAGATTTTCACCAATAATCACCAAACTATATCCATATTCCACCATATGATAGCCAGTGTCAATACAAATAAAACCCGAAATATTAATATAACAATGTTTTAATAATGAAATAACGCGAAAGGGCGTGCTTCTTCAGCACGCCCTCGTATAGGCCACTCTTTGGGTTTGACCCAGAAATGACGGACAACGCTCTCTCCCATGCCATACAGAAGAAAAAGGGTGGAAACGACCATGAGGGACCCGGTGACATAAAGTCCCCAAGACACCCTGTCTGCACCATCCAACTGGATGTAGGCAAGGATGGGACAGACCATCAACCAGAAGGTGTAAATCCGCCATCCCCATTTGGTCAATTTTTTATCCTTCCAATGGGGGTAGCGGGAACCTTCTTTACTGTACGCCGGAACCATGGCAATAATGCCAAGCAGGTACAGAATATTTCCAAGGTCTGTTACCCAGTTGGGTTCGTTGAAATTGGGGCTTAACAACTCCCCAAAGCTAGCCATGAACACCCCAACGAACCACACACCTATTCCCAGCCCATTCTCCAATAGCATCCGGAACGTATTCCGGCGCCAATCCTTGGACGAAACCTTTTCCCATACCTTCCGAGTAAAACCAAGCAACTTGCTCGTAATCCCATGAAGATAGGAAAAAAGCCATCCGAGACCGTACGGAACTTTCCATTTAGACATAAGTCTCCTCCAATACAAGGTTAATACCACAGGTAACTATGGTAGTTTTGGGATATTCTAATATGGATAGTGATAATTAGCAAATCAACTAGAGTAACTGGTTAAATATATCCGGTACAGATATTCTCTTCTGCTCCATTGTATCTCTATCTCTTATAGTTACTGTATTATCTTCTAATGTCTGGTAATCTACTGTAATACAGTAAGGGGTACCTATCTCATCTTGAGAATAGTATCTTTTGCCAATGTTTCCTCTGTCATCCCAATCTGCTGAAATACCTTTATCTACAATGGAGTTGAAAAGATCTTTAGCCTTAGCAACTAATTCAGGTTTATTCTTAACTAAAGGAAATACTGCTACTTTATAGGGAGCAATATCTTTATGAAGTTTCAACACTACTCTATCTTGTTCTTCTGTATAGGCTTCCGTTAATAAAGCAAGCAGTACTCTATTCATACCAAAAGTAGGTTCTAAGACATGAGGCAATACCTTTTCCCCAGTATTTGGATCTACATATCTAAGATCTGTTCCAGATTTCTCCATATGATTCTTAAGATCAAAATCTGTTCTGTAGGCAAGACCAAACATTTCCTTTTTACCAAAGGCAAAAGTATAATCCAAATCTTTAGTCATTTTGGAATAGTGAGCTCTTTCATTTTCAGTATGTTCTCTCCAAGATAAATTGTCTTTCGATACACCAATAGATGTAATCCAGGATTCCATTTCATTTTGCCAGTAGATATACAGTTCTTCCCATTTTGTTTCGTTAGGATTAAAGAAATATTCAAATTCGGCAAGGTTAAATTCCACATTTCTAAAGATAAAATTACCTAAGGTTATTTCATTTCTAAAAGCTTTACCAGACTGCGCAATACCAAAGGGTAATTTAGGTCTCATTGTATCTAAAACGTTTTTAAAGTTAACAAACATTCCCTGAGCAATTTCCCCTCTTAAGTACACCGTATTTTTTCCGCCCTCTAAAATACCCATACTAGTTTCAAATAACAGATTAAATCTTCTAGGTTCTGTCCAATTGAATTTCTTGCAAGATTTACATGGTATTTTCTTCTCTTGAATAATTTTTCCTAATTCTTCTGGGGATAACCCATCTACAATCTTATCCAATGTAATATTATTAGCCTCAAAGAAATCCTCAATTAAATGATCTGCTCTTGTTCTTGTTCTACACTCCTTGCAATCAATAAGTACATCGGTAAAACTTTCGGTATGACCACTAGCTTCCCAAACACGAGGAGACATTAAAATACTAGTATCTAATCCAAACATATCAGTTCTTTTTGTTATAAAGGTTCTCCACCAATGGTTAGTGATATTTCGAAGTAATAACACTCCTAAAGGCCCCATATCATAAGTATTGGCTAAACCACCATATATTTCAGATCCGGGAAATACAAATCCTCTTCTTTTACATAAAGACACTAATTGTTGCATTGAAGTATTAGACATAGCTGTAGTATAAATCAAAAGTATTAAAGCTCCAAGCTTTTAAGCGAGGAATTAAGGTTATTGTAAATATGATCTTTTATAAATAAGGAGGTTTTCTCAATAGCTATAATATTCAAATCTTTAAAGTCTCCTCTTAAAAGTTTCTTAAGAACACTAGACATCGCTTCATCTCTTGGTAGTTCAGGGAAATAGCCTAACTCCTTCAAAAGGTGCATCTCAAAGAAAAGGGTGAGTATAGGAACGGGCAAAGAATCTTTATCTAGTATCTCTAGGCATCGTTTGAATAATTTAAATACCTTTGGATCTTCAAAACTTTCTTCGATGTTCTTATTTATCAGTTCTGCGAAATAATAGGCTTTTAGAGATTTAGGATAGTTTGCCTTTATATCTTTGAATGAATTTAAAACAATGACTTCATCTAGGTTCTTCAACCCGTTATCCATCTCGGTGACTTTTATAGAAATATGATTTAAAGAGTCTAAATTACCACCTCTTTTTGAAGATATCTTTCGTACTCCCCTACCTACTATAGAAAACTTTCCATATCTCTCGGTAAATACGGTGTAAATTTTATCTTTATCTTTATAATTTATGCTCTTTAATACAATAGCTTCTGTGTTGTATTTCTTCACAAAATCATTTTAACATCGTAAAAGGCCCCGGAGTACAGGGCCTTCTAATATAGCTAGATAATAGGTTAGAGTTTTATACTAACTTCTTTATCAGTATTCAAATCAACTGTTTGGGTTTTCCCATTTACTGTTACAGTATAAGGTTCTGTAAGTACACCACCTTGTTTCTGGAGGTATAAGGAATAAGTATCGGTAAAAGCCATATTATCTGGTAAGTAGTAGCTAAAGGTCATCTCTTTAGTTTCACCTGGGGATAATTCTATGTACCCACTAAACCATACTTTATTCCTTTCACTATCGGTAGAGGTGCCGTCTTCACTACCTTCTACATTAACAAAGGTAGATCCCGCAGGAGCATATACACGTACCCAGTCTCTAAATCTTTTGGAGAATAAGGCATAATCTCCTTGCGGTTCTGTATAGGTGTATTTTATACTAACTTTTCTAAGCCATTTATTACCCTCTTTTGTAGCGGTATCAGTAACCTCTTTGTTTACAAACCAGTTAGTTTTATCACCACCAAGATTGGTAGAAACTACCATAGAATAGTCACCTTCTACAGGATCTTTTATTCTACCGGCAAGGTTGTACTTCTCTACCAAAGCTTGAGCTTCTGGATCATTTAAAAGGTATACTTGAACGTGTTTTCTGACAGCTAAATCAATACTCTTATCTATTAGTTTAGTCCAAAGATTTTTATCAGATTCAAACACATTTACTAACATAGCTTCCATCAAGTCCCCTAAGACTCTTTTTCTGTTAACCTGTTCTTGTAATTGAAGAGACGCAATCTTTTCTAATTCTAAGACAACATTGTCAGGTGTATAGGTAACTCCATTAACAGTAACTGCCCCTGTAACTTCTAATAATTCTTTAATAACATTTGTATCTATAGCTACAATACCGTCAACAGGTTTTATCTCGTAGGGAGCAATAGTTCCTGCCATGTTATAGAATTTCAAGAATTGATCCATAGAGGATACAAAATCTGGAGAGTAATTCATATCCCTTGTATACCATCTTTCAACTTTCAGGTATTTGGAATATGGGGCCGGAGCATCTGGAAAATCATAAGTAGCATCAATAATATCTAAAGTATTATCAATACTGTACATATCTTTTGAAGTGAAATCAGATTGTAGTAACCCATTATCGATCTTAAAGGTAGCGTAATTGGTTAAGAAACCACCCGTAGGACGAATTTCTTTATCATTCTGCATTAATACCATATATCTTTTTTGAGGGGTATCAATACCTAAAACTCGTGGAAAAAGTGTAAGAGCTGCTTTTATATCAGGTGCATATTCATCTGCATGAGACAAAGTATCCTTTATGAAAGCAATGTTGCTTCTAACAGGAACTCCCTTAATCTCTTCTGGATATTTTTCAACATTAATATCCTTTAGCTCGTCACCAACTTTGGCTACCTTAGCTATAACACCATCCATTTGTCCAGCTACTTGAGGCATTAAGGATACCCATTTTTGGAAAGCTTCCATTAAACCTTCTTCTTGAGGTACTTCTTGATCGGGAGAAACTTTTAAACCGGCAGCATCTGCAAAAGGGGTAACAATTGTAGATATTTCTCTTATGGCATCTATGCCATAAAGTCCTGCATTTATAAAATGGTCAGAGTCAGAATAGAACTCGTTCAATTTGAACATCTTCTTTTCTTTAGCCCAACCAAATTTCTCATCACGATCTGCACGTAGTTTGTTTAAATCCTTTTCCAAGGTGTCTAAATCTTGAGCTAAGGTAACAAGATCTCGGTCTCCTAAAGAAGTAGCCACGTCTTTAGCGTCTGCTTGTACCAAATTCAGTGTGGATAACAAGGCATAGGCGGGAGATATAAGATACTTAGAACTAAAGAAACCTACAATACCTAAAATTACAAGAATAACAACACCTGTAATACCCAAACCTTTTAATAATCCTTTGCTTTTCTTTTTACCAGGAGAAGTACTACCTCCACCAATAGTAGTAGTAGATAAATTATTCGTATTCCAAAACTTTGAACTATCCATTTAATAAGCTCCCTTGCTAGATAACACCGCCAAAGGTGTTTTTAAAATTATTATTAGATCATACATTATTGATCGTTGTTTTGCATATTCTGCATCTATTTTTACCCTGTCCAAAAACCCTATCTGAGAACGTCCCCCCACTTGCCAAGGTCCTGTTATCCCAGGTTTTACTGTTAGAGCTTTATCCATATATTTTCTTGCCTCAGGAAATCGACTTAATTGTTCTTCTACCTCATGATCAAGATAGGCCCTAGGACCTACAATACTCATTTGGCCCAAAAGAACATTAAAAAATTGAGGCATTTCATCAATGCTAACTTTCCTATAAAACCAAGCCCCAGGTAATAACCTTGGATCTGGATCTAATTTATAATTATTTTCAAAGTATCTTTTACTTAAAACAGGATCAGCTAACATCTTTTGATGAGCATTAGGCCACATAGATCTGAATTTGTACATGAAAAATGGTTTGCCATTTTTACCTACTCTATTTGGGGTATCCGCAAAGACCGGACCATCAAATGAAACTATTTTTATCCAAAGAGCAGTAAGTAGCATAATTGGAGAAAATAGAATAATACCGATAATCGCACCAAATATATCTATTAGACGTTTTGTAAAATCGTAAAACATAAAATTCAGTTACCCTTTAAGTATACATCATTTAAAAGCTTTTCTAGTTTACTTTTAAAAAGTTTTTTGTCAAATTGACGGGCTCTATCAATACAGGTATGAGGACTAAACGTTATCCCATCGTATTTTTTAAGAATAGCTATTAAAGAGGATATCGTTTGCTCAGAAAAGAATAAGCCAGTTTCACCATCAACTACTGTTTCTAAAGCACCACCAAAACCATAAGCTATTACAGGTCTCCCACTAGCCATACACTCTAAGGGCACTATACCAAAATCTTC
>Ga0172371_10004017_pt1 | contig 22510 bp, 22 predicted proteins | sample Lak12m_FD_114543 | JGI IMG/M metagenome (GOLD analysis project Ga0172371, IMG submission 114543) | Freshwater microbial communities from Kabuno Bay, South-Kivu, Congo - kab_022012_12m | ecosystem: Environmental > Aquatic > Freshwater > Lake | place: Democratic Republic of the Congo: South-Kivu...
ATTGTTATAGCTGTAATCGGCATTATAGCCAGCGTTATTCTGGTTAATTTAAATGATAATAAAAATGATGCAAAAGATTCAATTATAATGATGGAGGCTAATCAGATAATGAAGGCGGCTCAAGTTAATTATAATAAGACAGGTAGCTATGCCAATTGGTATGTGGGTGGTGCTGGCGGCTGGATAACCAGCGAGGGGGATTGTGCTACAGCTTTTACTAGCTTGACAAACTCAACACAACAGACAAGTGCAAGAGTTGCTTGTTCAAATATTGCCAAAAATATTGGATTGGGGAGTCATCCTTCGAATTGGATGCTATGGATATGGAGCTGGAATCAAAATGATTCTGGAAGCAACAGTTGTAGCGGGTTAACTTCCTTGGGTTCAAATGGGTGTTTGAAATTTTCTATATTAGCTTGGCTACCCGGTCAACAAAGATATTTTTGCATCGGTTCAAATGGAAAAACATCAACACAGACAACTGCATCTGGTGGTGGATGTGGTAAAACAGATACCCAATGCCAAGGTGGCGGCTATGTCGGATGCTTCAACTGTCCGGGCTGTCCAGGAGATGTGTCTGCTAGCGGAAGTTAATTTTCTCGTTTTTTAATATGAAAACAATTCAAGAATCTAATTTAGAAGGAAAAAAAGTGCTATTGCGGGTAGATTTTAATGTGGCAGTTGAAAACGGGCGAGCCAAGGAAGCTTTCAAAATAAAAGCCTGCCAAGAATCTGTTAAATATTTATTGGATAAAAATTGCAAAGTGGCTTTGTGCTCCCATTTGGGCCGGCCAGAAGGCAAACCTAATCCGGAATTTTCATTGGGACAAATTGTTGGTGATGTTCAGTCGATTTTGGGAGTTAATGTAAAATTTATTGATGATTGCATCGGAGATAAAGTAATAAATGGAATAAAAAGTCTACAATCCGGGGAAGTATTGCTTTTGGAAAATGTCAGGTTCTATTCAGGCGAAGAAGCAAATGACGGAGAATTTACGGTTCAACTGGCGGAAAATTTTGAAATTTTTGTCAATGACGCTTTCAGCGTTTGCCATCGCGACCAGGCTTCGGTGACCGGAGCGGCGAAAATTTTGCCGAGCTTTGCCGGTTTTTGGCTCCAAAAAGAAGTCGCGGAAATGGAAAAGATTAAAAATGGCTTTACGAAACCGGCAGTGGCGATTATTGGCGGAGCTAAGATTGAAACTAAATTGCCGGTCATCAAATTTTTTGAGGGAATTTACGACAAAGTTCTGATCTGTGGAAAAATTGCCAACGAGGCTATCGACCAAAAAATAGACTTCAATGAAAAAGTCATTTTACCGGTTGACTATGTCGATAACCGGATGGACATCGGTCCCAAAACGGTTGATAATTTTTCCGAAATTATCAGAAACGCCAAAACCATAGTCTGGAACGGGCCGGCCGGGAAATTCGAAGAGGAAAAATATTCAATTGGCACGCAGAAAATTTTGGAAGCGGTTTTGGCGAGTTCCGCCTTTTCTTTGATTGGCGGAGGCGAGACGCTGGAAATTTTGGAAAAAAACCAAGCGATGGAAAAAATCGGATTTGTTTCAACCGGCGGAGGGGCGATGCTGGAGTATCTTTCCGGCAATCCAATGCCGGGAATCGAAGCGTTAAAATAAAATTGTAAAAATGAAAAATAAAAAAAGCTTGTCTGCCTCTGGCATGGGTTTCTCTTTAGTAGAGCTGCTGGTCGTTATTTCCATCATCGGTATTATGGCGACAGTGATTATGGTAAGATTGGACAGCGGCAGAAAAAAGCTAAGGACGCATCCATCATATCTTCGGCTGAGTCCATGATGAAATATATCCAGTCAGATGTTTTTGATTCTTATGATTTTAGCAACTATTTAAAAGATCATTTCATTAATACTACTGCAGGCTGCCAAACTGATTTTCCTACAGCTCCTGCTACCTTTATAGCTGCATGTCAAAAAATAGTTACGGAAATCGGGAATGCAACTATGTTTGAAATTTATGTTTCAGATGCTGCATGGTTTTTAAATCATAACAATAAAGGGAGAGTATCCATCGCAGTAGCGCTTCCCGGAGCTAAAAAATACTATTGCATCAGTTCTAGCGGCGGAACGTCACAATTAGCAGAATTTGATTCGGCAGCTGGCGGACCACCAGCCGGACTCGGAAGTGGTTGTGGCGGCACCACAAATCAGTGGCTTTGCTCCGGTTGTTATGGAGCAACAGATTAAAAATAATATTTTAAAATGATGATTGTAAAAATGAAAAATAAGAAAGGTTTCACTTTAGTAGAACTTCTCATCGTTATTGCTATCATTGGCATTTTGGCGTCAAAAATACTAATAGATTTAGGCGGTTCCAAAAGAGACGCGCAGGACGTGGCTGCGCTAACTTCCATGAATAGCCTGGCTACCGCTGTTTTTTCCTGCCTGAATATGAATAAGGATTTAACTAATTTTAATAATTTTTTCCCCGGCACGCCTAATCGCGGCAGATATCCAAAGTCAAATTTCAATATTTGCGGCAGGACAGCTGTTTGGCCGACCTTATCTACCGGTTGGACAATCACTGATGTTTGGTTTAATACTACAGCTCAGCAATATTATATCAGGGCCTGCAAGGGAGCAACATGCGATAATGCTTACGCGGGCACTTTTACCGACAAGGTAATTGTTTGTTACTCAAATGCTGCAGGATATTACACGGAAAGCGGCAATCCTGCTGATCCGAAGACTATAAAGGGCCAATCATCAAAAAATTGCGTGACCCAAGGTTTTTAAAAACTATGGCTTGATAGAGTTTGAATTTAATTTCACGGTAAGAATAATAAAATATGCGCAGAAATAAAAAAGGTTTTACTTTAGTGGAAATTCTTATGGTTATGGCTATTATGGGTATTTTAGCCAGCGTAGTTTTGGTGAAGTTGAATAAATCCACCACAAAAGCAAAGAATGCGCTTATAATGACTGAAGCCGATTCAATGATTAAATCTATCCAGACCAAGGCGATAAAATTAAATGATTATACCGGTTTCAGTTCACTTTTTGCATCCACTAGCGGTTGGGTAACATCTGCCGATTATACAACCACTTGCAACAACTTCAATGGAGCTCCAGGTGGAATTGGTCCTAGCTTGGTGGCCAGTTGCAAAGACATATTTAAAAAAGGAGCACTAACAATGCTCATAAAAGACGGATATAATCCAGGTGCGCCGGGAACACCGGTTAAATTTTCAATTGCGGTCAAAGTTACCGATGGTTTCGATAAATATTATTGTGTCGGTTCCAACGGAAGAAAATCATTTGAGCTGGTTGGAGCAACTTGCGGCGGCAGTTTCGCCTGGATGTGTCCAGGATGTATGTCGGATATGTCCGGAGGAGGGTAATAATTTTTTATAAAATTATCAGTAATGAATTTCAAATAAAAAGTATGATAAATAAGAAATATTTATTTATTAAAAATAATGGTTTTACGCTGATTGAACTGCTGATTGTCATCGCGTTAATCAGTCTTTTGGCATCGGTAGTCCTATCAAATATGATGGGTCCCAGGCAAGATGCCAAAGATATGAAGGCGCTGGCTCTAATGAACTCATTTTCCAAAGCGGCTTATAAATGTATTCTTAAAAATAAATGGATCCACGATCCTCCGGGCGTTTATAATAATAATCCGCAATATGTGTGTGGTAACGATATTTTGGATTCTGGCATCGCTCCATCAGTAACCGATTTAGCCAAGCTGGGCTGGGTATATCCGACTTATGTCAGTCCAAGCCCTGGCCCAAGTGTTGGATGGTGGTCTGATTCAAGTGGCTTTACTTCCTATTTTATTGCCATTAAATCTTCTGATAATTTAAAGACTATCGCTTGCGGTTATAATCTTAGCGCTGCCGTAACTTATAACAGCCAGACTTTTGATTTTAGAAACAAGATGGCTTGTGAAATAAGAGGATATTAATGATTACATTTTCCATTATTCAAAGAAAGAATTCGGTCTAGGTTGCGCAGATTGACCTAACAATACTTACTTTTAATTGTGAAGAATAAAAAAGCCTTTACCCTAATCGAGATTCTTATTGTAATTGCTATTATTGGTATTTTAGCGGCGGTGGTTTTAGTGATGCTTTATCAAGCTAAATTAAGAGCCAAAGACGCATCAATTATAGCTTCAGCCAATTCTATAATGAAAGCCGCCCAGGTTGACGCATCTGGAGCCGGTAATTATGCGTGGTGGAAAATGAACGGTTGGTTGCCGAAGCAATCGGGCTGGACATGTGAGAATACCTTCAGTTCCATCCCTATTTATGGAGCCAATGTTGTGGCTGCTTGTAATAGTATTTTAGCGAATAGCACTAAAATCGATAAGCAAGTTTTTTATACCGCAGTTTTAATGATGCTACCCTTTGCGATGATATTCATCATAAGGGCAACATATGTCCGAAACTTTCAATAATGGTCTGGTTGCCGGGAAAACAGAAATATTACTGCATTGGTTCCAATGGTGCTACGTCGCAAGAACTGGATACGGATGCGATGGGTTGTGGCTATCTAACTTCTCATTCTTGCCCTGGCTGCCCAGCTGATCCTACGGCCAATGGAAATTAATTATTTTTTAAAATTTTTATTCAATAAAGCGGGCTTAGCTCGTTTTTTGTTTTATTCGCCCCCACACCAACTACTCCTCAGTTAAGCCTTTAAATAAGTGCTTATCAGAGTTGGTGTGGGGGTATACCTATGATATAATTAAAAAAAATGAAACATAAAGCATATAACATGTAACATTTAATATATGTCAAAAATAACAAAGATATTGGCGCGGGAAATTTTGGATTCGCGGGGCAACCCAACGGTTGAAGTGGAAATTGAATTGGAATCGGGAATAAAATCGATGGCGGCCGTGCCGAGCGGCGCGTCTACCGGAACTTATGAAGCGCTGGAACTTAGGGATGGCGATAAATCCCGTTACGAAGGTTTAGGTGTGGAAAAGGCGGTCGCCAATGTCAATGAAAAAATCGCGCCGGTGATAATCGGGATGGAAGTCACGGAGCAACAGGCGATTGATAAAAAAATGATTTCCCTGGACGGTACGGAGAACAAAACCAATCTGGGCGCCAACGCGATTTTGGGCGTTTCCTTGGCGGTTTGCCGGGCAGCGGCTTTGGAAAAAAACATCCCGCTCTATAAATATATTGCCGAGATTTTTAAATTTCCGTCTAAATTTAAACTGCCGATTCCGATGTTCAATGTCATCAATGGCGGCCAGCACAGCGATTCCGGTCTCTCCATCCAGGAATATAAAATCGTGCCAAGCGGCATCAAAACTTTCAAAGAACAATACCGGGCCGGCAGTGAAATTTTTCATAAACTGAAAAAAATCCTGGCGGAAAAGGGCCAGGCGGTTTCGGTCGGGGACGAGGGCGGTTTTGCGCCGAAACTTTCTAATAACTCCGAACCTCTGGAGCTGATGAATCTGGCAATCGAGCAGGCCGGCTATAAAAAAGGCATCGAAGTGAATACCGGCGTGGATGCGGCAGCCAGTTCTTTTTATCAGGAAAAGGAAGACCAATATATTTTTAAGCCGGAAAATAAATTTATTAAGCGAGAAATGCTCATCAATATTTATAACGAATGGACCCAAAAATACCATATGATTTCTATGGAAGACGGATTGAATGAAAATGATTGGGAGGGCTGGCGGATGATGAATGAAAAAATGGGAGATAGAATTATGCTCATCGGCGACGACCTCCTAGTGACCAATGTAAAAAGATTAAAACAGGCTATCCAGGAAAAAGCTTGCAATGCGGTACTCATTAAGGTTAATCAGATCGGCAGCGTAACGGAAACCATCGATTGCATAAAACTGGCCAAGAAAAATAAGATGAAAACCGTGATTTCCCACCGCAGCGGCGAAACCACCGATGATTTTATTTCCGATTTGGCTGTCGGGACCAATGCCGACTATATGAAATCCGGCTCACTTTCCAGGGGAGAAAGGATCTGTAAATATAACCGGCTTTTGAGGATAGAAGAAGAAATTTAATAACAACACTTTTTGGACTATGAAAATCCCGACAATTCTAGCAATCTTGGACGGCTGGGGCGTGGCGCCGCCTTCCAAGGGTAACGCGATAACTTTGGCCAAAAAACCGACCATTGACCGGCTTTTTGAAATTTATCCGTCAACCACCTTGGGCGCGACCGGAGAAGATGTGGGCTTGGAAAAAAGCAAAAGGAGCGGGTCGGAAGCCGGACATATGAATATCGGGGCTGGTCGGATCGTGAAACAGGATTCCGCGTACATTACCGAAAGCATCCAGGACGGCAGCTTTTTTTCCAACGCGGCGCTTTTGGGCGCAGTAACGCACGTCAAGGAATTCAAAAGTGTCTTGCATCTGATGGGACTGATGGGCAATTATGACAGTCCGCACAGCGAGCCGGAACATTTCCGGGCGATTTTAAAGCTGGCCAAAATTGGCGGCATTCCGGAAGTTTATTGCCATTTGTTTACCGATGGCCGTGATTCTTATCCCAAAAGCGCGCTGGAAAATCTGGCCAATTTTAAAAAAATAATTGAGGAAGAAGGAATCGGAAAAATTGCCACACTAGGCGGAAGATTTTACGGCATGGACCGGGCCAAAAACTGGAGCCGCTTGACCAAGGCTTACGATGCGATGGTTTTTGCCCGCGGCGAAAAAGCCAGCTCGCCTGAAGAGGCCATTGAAAAAGCATATAAAAATAATCAGACCGATGAATTCATTTTGCCCACGGTAATTCTTGAAGGAGAAAAACCAACAGCCAAAATTAAAGACAATGATTCGGTGATATTTTTTAATCTGCGTTCCGATCGGGCGCGGCAATTTACCAAATTATTCGTAGCTATGAACAAAGAAAACATCATCAAGGACAATATGCCAATCATCGATAAAATTCCCAATCTATACTTTGCGGCTATGACCAGTTTCGGGCCGGACTTGGACATCCATACTGCTTTTGAGGAACATGAAGTTCCGGAAACCTTGCCTTTTAACTTGAAAAACATCCGCCAGTTATATATTGCCGAATCGGAAAAATTCGCCCATATCACATATTTTTTGAACGGAGGTTATGACCAGCCGATTGGCGGCGAAGAAAGGCAAATGATAAAATCCAAGCCGGTTGATTCTTATGACCAGGCTCCGGAAATGTCAGCTGGGGAAATCGCCCAAAATGTTATAAAATATATCCGGGAGAAGCGATATGATTTTATCGCTTTGAATTTTGCCAATGCGGATATGGTGGGTCACACGGGCGATCTGGCGGCCACCATCAAAGCGGTGGAATTTATCGACAAGCAAATAGCCATTATTTCAGAAGAAGTTTTAAAACAAGGCGGTAATCTTATTATTACCGCCGACCACGGCAATGCCGACGATATGGTTGATTTTGAATCGGAACAGCCCAATACCTTCCACACCAAAAATCCAGTGCCGTTCCTTTTGGTGAGCGATAAATATAAAGAAGCGAAACTGCGGGATGGTGGAGTTCTGGGCAATATCGCGCCGACTCTGCTGGATATAATGCAGATAAAAAAATCGGATTTAATGGATAAGGAATCATTATTAAAATAAAAAATATGAAAAAAGTAATCTGTATCGGCTCAACCTGCAAAGACCTGTTTTTCCCGACCAAGGAAGCAGTCATCCAGGAAACGCCGCAGGATCTGGCTTCGCAGCGGAAAATAGTTTTTGAGATGGGCGCCAAGTTTCATATCAGCAATCGCTTTGAATCATTGGGTGGCTGCGCGGCTAATCAGGCGGTCGGGCTTTCCCGGTTGGGAATTTCAGCGCTGCTCTACACATCCATCGGCGACGACAATACAGCCGACTGGATCAAGGCCGAACTGGCCAAAGAAAATATCAGCCTGGAAATGGTTGATGTGGCCGGTAAATCTTTTAGCGGACTTTCCGCCATTGTCGTTGATGAGAACAGCGGCGAACGGATTATTTTTTCCAATCAGGAAGCCAACGAAAAATTAGAAGTGGTTCCGGAAAAATTGGCCGGTGCGGATTTTGTTTCCATTACCGATTTAAGCGGAGACTGGAGGGGCGTTTGCCAAGCCGCGATGGACTTTTGCAACAGCCAAGGAATCAAGGTGGCTTTCAATCCGCGGGGAATCAACATCAAAGAAGATCCGCAAAAAGTTTTTGAGCTGGCGGGAAAATGCGAAATATTTTTTGTCAATAAAGATGAAGCCATTGAAATTTTGCTGGCGCGCAATCCGCAGCTGGACAACCAGGATGAGAATTATTTAGTCGCAGAATTGAAAAAATCGGGAGCGAAAACGGTAGTGATTACGGACGGCAAACGCGGCGCCTGGGCCGGAACGGAAGAAAAAACAGTCCATAGCGAAGCCATCGAATCCCATCCGGTGGATACGACCGGCGCGGGCGATGCTTTTTCCAGCGGATTTTTGGCAGCTTATATCAAAGAAAAAAATTTGGATGAATGCGTGGAGTGGGGAATCAAGGATGGCGGCAATGTGGTCAAATTTTACGGCGGCGTGGAAGGCCTTTTGAAGGAATCAGAAATAATGGAGAAAATATAGAATTTAAAAATTTATAGGTTCTTTGGAAAATAAAAAAAGCTAGTTTTTAAGGATAAACTAGCAAAACCTTTTAGTCAGCGGATATTCAGTACGGATGCAATTATACTTGCACTAACCATCGCGCTCAGCAGCATGCAGACACATAGCATGGTATTTCTTTTGAAAAAACCTTCTATTGCAAATGCAAGCTGGATTATTCCGTACAAAAAATACATTTCAAGGGAGATGCCTGCCACAATTTTTGTTGTTAATATTTTGTAAAGTTGTGGTAGCATAGCCGCTATATTCAATAATCCGAATGACCATATGATCCACTCCCACTTAATCTTTGCCGCCAATTCTTCTCTTTTCATGAAAACCTCCTTGGGTAGAGTTAAATTTTAAATGTAAAATCAATCTTAATTATCACAATTTTTAATTATAGCATAAATTAATGCAAAAGTCAATCGGTTAAATTAACTAGAAAATTATTGCCTTAAATAAGCCAAAAAATACTATATGCAAAACTTGGAAAATTTATTCAATCCAAAATCCATCGCTATTGTCGGCGCGTCGGAAGAAGAGGGGAAAGTCGGCACGGCCATAACCAAAAATATTTTGGAGCTGGGCTATCAAGGTCAAACTTTTTTGGTCAACAATAAGCACGAAAATTTATTCGGCCGCAAATGTTATAAAAATATTTCAGAAATAGGATCGGCGGTTGATTTAGCGATCATTGCCATTCCGGCGCAGTTTGTTAATCAGGTCATTAAGGAAGCGGCAGATAAAGTTAACCCCCCCACCAACTTCGGGGAGGTTTATAGAAGTATAGAAATTTCTGAGCAGAATACTTTTGATAAAAATAAAAACGCCCTTACTGGTAAAGTTGGTGGGGGGGTTAAAAATTATATCGTCATTTCAGCTGGCTTTTCGGAAACGGGAGATGAAGGCAAGGCGCGGGAAGAAGAACTGAAAAATATAGCCGGCCAAAATAATCTGAATATTTTGGGCCCGAATTGTTTGGGTTTCATCATACCCGGCCTAAAACTCAATGCTTCTTTTGCCGGTGGAATGCCGGCGGAGGGAAACATCGCTCTGGTTTCCCAATCGGGGGCGCTTATCGCGGCGATTTTCGATATGGCGGAAAAAGAAGGATTGAAATTTTCCAATGTCATTTCCATCGGCAATAAAATGGAAATTGACGAAACCGCGCTCATCCAATATCTGGAAAATGATCCCAATACCAAAGTCGTCGCGCTATATCTCGAGGGCATAAAAGACGGCCAGGCTTTCATCGCGGCTTGCCGAAAAAGCCAGAAACCAATCGTAATTTTGAAGGCGGGAAAAACCGAAAGGTCGCAGCGGGCCATTTCGTCCCATACTGGAGCCTTGGCGGGCAGCGCGGAAATTATTAAAGCGGTTTTTTCCAAATGCGGCGTTATGCAAGCTGAAAATCTGGAAGAATTTATCAATCTGATGCTGCTCACATCTTTGAGCCAGGCTCCGTCCAATAATTCCGTGGCGGTCATCACCAATGCCGGCGGCCCGGGAGTCTTGATCACCGATGCTTTTAAGAACAAAAAAATCCAGCTGGCGGAAATCAGCGAGAAAGCCAAAAAGAAACTGAAAACTTTTTTGCCGGCCGAATCTTCAGTGGAAAATCCAATTGATCTTTTGGGCGATGCCGACCAATCCCGTTACCAAAAAACTTTGAAAATTTTGGACAAAGAAGAAAACATCGGTTCGATTGTGAACATTCTTACGCCCCAAGAACAGACTCCGGTCGGAAAAATTGCCGGCGCGCTGGTCCGGTTCAAGAATAAAACCGCCAAAAATATGGCCACGGTTTTCATCGGCAAAAACCGGACGGCTAAACCGGTGCAAAAAATAAAAACCGGCGGGATGGTTAACTTTGATTTTCCGGATCAGGCGGTTGATTCGTTGGATAAATATTACATCTGGAAAAAATCCAAGGAACAATTAGATAATTTTGAATTTAAGGCGGATGAAAACAGGCGGCAGGCGGCAACCGAAATAATCCAAAAAGCGGCCGAGGCCGGCATTAAAGCTTTGTCTTTTGCCGATGCCAGAACGGTTATGGGACTTTACCAAATTCCCGTGATCGAAAAATGGGATGAAGGGGACGCGGAGAATATCAAATATCCGGTTGTGGCGAAAGTGGATAGCGACCAGGTGCTGCACAAAACCGACCAAAAAGCTTTGATCCTGAATATAAATAATCCGGAAGAACTTCAAAAAGCCACTAAGGAAATCAGGGTTAATTTTCCTTCGGAGAATATCATTATCCAGCCGATGCAACCGATAAAAACGGAACTGATTTTGGGCATGAAACGCGATCCGGTTTTTGGCCCGGTAATTTTAGCGGGACTCGGCGGGATTTACACGGAAATTTTTAAAATGGTTGATTTTTTCATACCGCCGGCCAGTATCTTGGAAATCAAGGAAACGCTGGATGCGGGAAAATTAAGCTTTTTATTCAAAGAAACCCGGGGGCAAAAACCTTACAATATCGATAATTTGGCCCAAATCATTAATAATTTATGCGGTTTAAGCCTGGAAAATGACCAGATCAAAGAAATTGATGTTAATCCGCTTCTGATTTATAATGATGGCAGAGAATCGGTGGCAGTGGATGTTAAAATAATAATTTAATCTAAATTTATGCCAAAAATTTTAATCGTTGAAGATGATGAAGGTACCCGGGAAATATATGCCCATGTCTTCAAAAAAGAAGGTTTTGAAGTCATTGAAGCCGTGGATGGCACGGATGGCCTGGATAAGGCGATTAAAAATATTCCCGATGTGGTTTTTTCCGGCATAATGATGCCCGGCATGAACGGGTTCGAGCTTTTTGAGGCGCTCAAGAAAAATGCGGATACCATCCAAATTCCGTTTGTCATTTCTTCGCATATGGGCCGGCCGGAGGACCAGCAAAAATCCAAAGATCTGGGCATCAAGGATTTTATCCTGCGCAACTACGTGACTCCGGTAGAGGTTGTCCAAAGGATCAAGGCGGTTGCCAATGCCAAGAAATATAAGATAAAATTCGATGCCGGAGCTTTGGACGCCCCTAAATTGGCCGCTGATCTCCATCTGCCGAACCAATTCAAATGTCCAAAATGCGGAACGGAGATGATTATGGAAGTCTTTAAGAAAAATGAATTAACCGATGATTTTATCTGTCCCAATTGCGGAGAAGTTCAGAAATAAAAGCAGCATTTTATAAATTTAATAAAGCGAGGTGGAGCCACCTCGTTTTGAATTAAGGAATGGAAAAAAAATGGGAGGTGAAAAAAAACGAAGTTTCTTTTGACGAAGAACTGGTTAAAAAATACGGAAAAACTATCCTTGGTCTGCTCCACACGCGGGGAGTCAGAGGAGAAAAAGAAATCGAAAGCTTCTTTAATTTTACTTATGAAAAAGATGTCAGCGATCCCTTTCTTTTTCCCGATATGCAAAAGGCGGTGGAGCGGATCATTCGAGCCAGGAAAAAAGAAGAAAAAATCGCGGTTTTTGGGGATTACGACGCGGACGGCGTAACGGCCACTGCGGTTATTATAGAAACTTTAAAAAAATTGGATTTTAAAAATGTCATTCCGTATATTCCTGACCGGCAAATCGAGGGCTATGGCATGAATGTTGAAGCGGTAAAATTCCTCCACCGGGAAAAAGTAAGTTTGATAATTACCGTTGACTGCGGGATTTCCAACAATCCGGAAATTGAAAAAGCCAAAGAATTGGGAATCGATGTGATTGTTACCGACCATCATCATATACCGATCGAACTTCCAAAAGCGCTGGCGATCATCAATCCGCATTTGGAAAATTCCGTTTATCCGTTCAAGGAATTGGCCGGAGTGGGAGTGGCATTTAAGCTGGCCCAGGCGCTCTACCAAAAAATCGATCGGGAAAAAGCCGAACAATTAAAGTGGGCGCTGGATCTGGTGGCGATCGGAACGGTTGCCGATTGTGTTCCTCTTCTGGGGGAAAATCGGGTATTGGTAAAATACGGATTGGTGGTTCTTTCCAAAACCCGCCGTTCCGGACTTCTGGAAATGTTTAAAGTCGGCAGGATCATGATCGATGAAAATAATTTTCCCGATACGCAAAAAATTGCTTTTCAAATCTCGCCCCGGATCAACGCGGCCGGCCGAATGGACCATGCCAGCATTTCCTATGAACTGCTGACGGAAAACGATAATGTCAAAGCCCGGGATATGGCTTTGGAAATTGAAAATAAAAACCAGCAGCGGCAAAAGGTGACCGCTGAAATTGTCAGAGAAATAAAAACGATTGCGGAGAATTCTTTCAGAGACAAAAAATTTATTTTTGTGACCAACGAGCATTGGCCGGTGGGAATTCTCGGGCTGGTGGCGGGCAAGATTGCCGATGAATACCATAAGCCGGTGGCGGTTTTGCAGAAACAAGCCAAGGAATTTGTGGGTTCGCTAAGAAGCGTGCCGGAAGTCAATATCGTGGAGGCGATCGAAAAATGTTCGGATCTGGTAGTCCGTTTCGGCGGGCATTCCCAGGCGGCCGGCGTCAAAGTCAGCCATGAGAAAATCGAAAAGTTTTATGAAAAGCTGGCTGGAATAATCGAAAAAGAATTGGCCGGCAAGGATCCGGTCCCGCTAATTGAAATCGACAGCCGGATCTTGGCCGAAGAAATAAACTGGGAACTGCTTCTGGAACTAAAAAAAATGGAACCGTTTGGCGATGGAAATGAGGAGCCGTTATTTCTGCTGGAAAAAGCCCAAGTTGAAGATTTGAAAGTGGTTGGGAACGGCAGCAAGCATCTGAAAATTTCCCTGAGGGGCCAAAACGGCAATCCCAAAATCTTTGATTCCATCGGATTCGGAATGGGAGACAGATTCCCGGGGCTGAAAAACGGAGATAGAGTGGATATTGTTTTTAATCTCCGGGAAGATGAATGGAATGGCAATAAGAAGATCCAATTGCGGATCGAGGATATGAGAAAAATTTGATTTGTGCTATAATTTTAATAAAGAAAGTATGGAAAATAAAATTGTGATGTATACCGACGGGGGATCCAGAAATAATCCCGGGCCGGCGGCTATTGGCGTCTATGTCGAAACTCTAAAAAAACAGTTTGGACATTATATCGGCGAAAGGACCAATAATGAAGCCGAATATGAAGCAGTTATTTTTGGCCTGAGCAAGATCAAGCAATTGGTCGGCAAAGAAAAAGCCGATTACATCGAAATAGAATGTTATCTGGACAGCGAATTGGTCAAAAAGCAGCTTAACCATGAATATAAAATCAAAGAAAAAAATATCCAAGAGCTGTTTTTGAAAGTTTGGAATATGATGTTGGATTTTAGAAAAGTTGAATTTTTCCACATACCGCGCGAAGAAAACAAAGTTGCGGATAAGCTGGTCAACGAGGCCCTGGATGACCGGGAAAAACAGGGGAAATTAATATAAAAATTAAAAGATAAAATTTGTGTCCAAGAAAAAAATAATCTGGATAATCATAATTTTAACCATAGTTTTTGGCGGTTATTTTTACTTCAAAGGCAAGGCGCCGAAAATTGAATATACGACCGCGGATGTCACGCGGGGCGACCTGACCCAGACGGTTTCGGTAACCGGTAAAGTCAGCCCGGATGAGCAAGCCGATTTGTCGTTTAAGTCCGGCGGCCGGCTGGCATCGGTAAATTTTGACGTAGGCGAGCCCATAATAAAAGGGGATAAGGTAGCGACCATCGATGCCGGCGACCTGTCTTCCCGTTTGGCGCAGGCGCAAGCGGAAATAAAATTTCAAAAAAAAACTCTGGACAATATGCAGAAGCGCAAGGATGTTTATAACAAAGACCAGCGCGATGCCCAGCGGGCCAATATTGCCAAAGCTGAAGAGGCGTACAATATAATTGTTGAACAATCGAAAGATTTGTCGGTTTATGCGCCGATCGACGGGACAGTCGTTAAAAGGTACGCCGATCCCGGAGAAAATATCTCCGCTAACGCTATCATCATTTCAATCGCCAAAAGCGGCGACCTTTTGGTCGAATCGAATATTCCCGAATCCGACATTTCCAAAGTAAAAATCAATCAGGCTGCCGAAATCGATTTTGACGCGTTTTCACCCGAAGAAAAATTCGAAGCCACGGTTTCCGACATTGAACCGGCGGCAACGGTCATTGAAGACGTGGTTTATTATAAAACAAAATTAAGGCTGGCCAGTATCGATGAACGGTTGAAAGTCGGAATGAGCGCCAACATCGACATTAAAACAGCCGAAAAAGATAATGTCCTGATGGCGCCAATGCGGGCGGTCCAGACCGAAAATAGTCAAAAATTTGTCCAGCTTTATAAAATTATTGAAACTACGGTTTCTATCGAAAAAGTCAAAGTGGAAACCGGATTGGAAGGTGATGAAGGAATGGTGGAAATCACTTCCGGGCTAAAAGAAGGCGATAAGGTGGTTACTTTTACAAAAAACGGGAAATAAAAAATCCGCCGCATCAGTTGTGTTAACTGACGGGCGGATCATGGATAACTGGTAGAGCAGGTTATTTTCCGTCCCAACCGGTTATCATTGAAAATGTTTTTGAAAATATTATCCCGACAACTATGTATGCACACTTCACATACATCACTTGGTTGATCGGAATATCAGTCCACAGCCTTTTGTGAAAACAAGCCATGAAAATGAGATCGACCAGAGCGGCCAAGCCGTAAATTATCGGCAAGGTTCCAACGAGGGCTAATAACTTTATTGTCTTTTGCATGTGCTTTTCCTCCTGTTTTTATGGTTTTTTGTATATTTTTGTCTTGGTTTACCAATCTATAATTCTAGCACAAAATAACTTTAATGTCAAGTCAGTTAATTCAGGCTAAAAATCTATGTAAAGTCTATATAAATGATGAGGTAGAAACCCCGGCAGTTTGCGGAGTTTCTTTTGATATTGAGAAAGGCGAATTCGTGGCGATCATGGGTCCGTCCGGATCGGGAAAATCAACCTTGATGCAGATTTTGGGATTTCTTGACCGGCCAAGCGAAGGCGAATATTTTTTTGAAAGCAAAAATACGAAGAATTTCACCGACGATGAACTGGCCAACATCCGCAACAAAAAAGTCGGTTTTGTTTTCCAGTCTTTCAATCTTTTGCCAAGAACTTCGGTTTTTGAAAATGTAGAGTTGCCGTTGCTTTACGATGCTGACGGGCCGGGGCATAAGGAAGACTTAAAAAAAGTGAACAAGGCCCTCAGGTCGGTTTCTATGGAGCATCGGGTCAACTATCTTTCCAGCCAGCTTTCCGGAGGGGAAAAGCAAAGGGTGGCCATTGCCCGGGCTCTCGTCAATAATCCGGAAATTATTTTTGCCGATGAGCCGACCGGAAATTTGGATTCCAAATCCGGCATCCAAGTGATGAAAATTTTACAAGAATTAAACGACGAAGGGCATACCATCGTTTTGGTGACCCATGAAACATTCACTGCGGAACATGCCAAAAGAATACTCAATATGAAAGACGGAAATATCATTTCCGATGAATTGATCAAAAACAGAAGAATCGCCAGGGACGGGGAACTGTTAAAATAATATGCGGCTGACCGATCCGATAAAAATTTCCTACAAGAATCTGATGGCGGCGAAGTGGCGCTCTTTTTTAACGATTCTGGGAATCATTATTGGCGTCGCTTCGGTAATTATCGTAATGGCGATCGGCGCTAGCGCGCAGGCTCTGATCTTGGACCAGATAAAAAACGCCGGTTCCAATCTGATCGGCGTGTTGCCGGGAGCTTCGGAAGAAAAAGGCCCGCCAGCTTCGGCGATGGGCATTGTGACTACCACTTTGGTTTATGACGACCTCAAGGCTGTCCTTCAGAAAAAAAATGTCCGTGACGTAGCTACCGGTTGCGCTTATGTTACGGGTATTGCCACCGCCAAAAAAGACAATAATTCGGTCGAAGCCAGTTATCAGGGCGTGACCTCCAGTTATCTCGATGTCGAAAATGTAAAACTGGATAAAGGCAGATTTTTCATCAAGGAAGAGGATACCAATCTCTCCCGGGTGGCGGTATTGGGGTATAACCAAACACAGAACCTTTTTCCCGATGAAGATCCGATCGGGAAATCGATAACCATCAAGGATTTAAATTTTACGGTAATCGGCACTTTGGAAAAAAGGGGAACAGTGGCTTTTTCCAATACGGATGACAATATTTATCTGCCGCTATTCACCGCCCAAAAACTTCTGCTGGGAATAAAATACATTAATTTTATGCGGATCAAGGTTGATAACGCCGAAAATGTTGACCGGGCCGTTGCGGATGTCGAAGTGACGCTCAGAACCCAGCATAAGTTAAAAACCGGGCAAAGCGATGATTTTTCAGTGCGCAATACCGCCCAAGCCCTTTCCATGCTGACGGACATAACGGATGTGCTGAAATACTTCCTGGCCTCAATTGCGGCCATTTCGCTTTTGGTCGGCGGAGTGGGAATTATGAATATCATGCTGATTGCCGTTAATCAGCGGATCCGTGAAATCGGGCTGCGCAAGGCGGTCGGAGCCAAAAACACCAATATTACCTGGCAATTTTTGGTCGAATCGGTCGTCGTCACTTTGGCTGGAGGAATTGCCGGGATTATTATCGGAATTTCTTTGGCATTTCTGACATCGGTTGTCATTGGAGCTTTGGGCTATAGTTGGCAGTTTATTATTACCTGGCAATCAATAGCTCTAAGCGTTTCAGTTACTATTTTAGTGGGTCTAATTTTTGGACTTTATCCGGCCCGCAAAGCCGCGCGGGTTTCGCCGATGGAAGCATTAAGATATGAGTAGCTCTATAATTTTTTGATCCAAAACTGGGGCGGCTCACGGGCAAGCCCGGAAAGCCGCTCGAGTTTCGCCGATGGAAGCTTTACGGTATGAATAGAATTTTTCAAAAAGTTTATGTTTTATAAAATAATTCTGTCATTTAAATTGGCTTTTAAAAATCTTCGCTCCAATGTCGGCCGGACGGTTTTGACTTTGGTCGGCGTGGTGATCGGAATAACTTCGGTGATGGTCATAATTGCCAGCGGCCAAGGAGTCAAAAGCTATGTGTTGGGGCAGATCGGCAGTTTTGGAACGGATGTGGTCCAGGTGGAAGTAAAAGTTCCGTCGGTAGGAAAAATGTCCACGCAAAATGCCGGCGGCCAGGCAATGGGGATCCAAATCACCACTTTAAAAATCAAAGACGCGGAAGAAATCAAGAAACTTCCCAATGTGGCGACGGCATATGCTTTAAATCTCGGACAGGAAATTGTCAGTTATCAAAGCACCAACAAAAGGATTATGCTTTTTGGGGCCAGCGCCGAATATCCCCAGGTGGATGTCAATACAAAATTGGCGGAAGGCAGTTTTTATACCCCGGGAGACGATCGGGGACTGAACCAGGTAGCGGTTATCGGCTCGGATGTCAAAGATTCTTTGTTTAACGGAGAAAACGCCATCGGCAAAGAAATAAAAATAAAAGACAAAAATTTTAAAGTTATTGGCGTACTGGAAAAAAGGGGAGCGGTAACTTTTTTCAATTTTGACGAAATTATTTATGTTCCCGTCCAGACGCTGCAAAAAAAAATATTGGGCATCGATCATGTCAGGGCTATCGGAGTAAAACTCAAGGACGAAAAATTATTGGATGTGACAGTGGCCGATCTGACCGACCTGATGCGCCGCCAGCATGATATTACCAATCCCGACAAAGATGACTTCGCGGTCAATTCCATCAAGGAAGCCCAGGATATGATTGCCAATGTTTTCGGGACGATCAATATTTTGCTTTTAGCCCTGACCTCCATTTCCCTGATTGTCGGAGGCGTAGGAATTATGAATATAATGTATGTGGCGGTAACCGAAAGGACTTTTGAAATCGGCCTCAGAAAAGCGGTTGGCGCCAAATCGGGAGATGTCCTCAAGCAATTTTTATTCGAAGCCATCCTGATAACTTTTGCCGGCGGGGTAGTGGGGGTTATCTTAGGCTTCATTTTTTCTTTCGGACTTTCCTATCTTTTCTCGGTGCTGGGTTATGATTTGCAATTTGTGATTACCTGGCAATCTTTGCTTTTAGCGGCCGGATTTTCGATAACAGTGGGAATTGTTTTTGGCTATTATCCGGCGCTGCGGGCTTCACAACTTTCCCCGATGGAAGCGCTCAGAAAAGAATAATCCGTCCGCCTTCGTTTGAGGATGGCAGCCGAGGTTAAACGCGCGGGTAAATATTATGCAATAATCCAAAAAAAGCCGCAAGTTGCGCGGTTTTTTTGATGTGCTAGTATGATTCCAGATAAATTTTGAGCACAAAAAAATGGACGAAGAAAATAAAATTCAAGAGGGGGAAATCGAAAATTTGGAAAATTCAGAAAATCAAGGAGTACTTTTTGAAGATGAGACAGGCGGAAAGAAAAAAAGAAAAACGGATCTGTATATCGAAGTTGCCCTGCTTTTTATCCTGGGCGTTTTAATCGGAGTGGCGGTTAAGACCGAAGCGGCCAAAAAAATAACCGTCGGCTTCAATGATTATAAAATAAAATCCGCTGGTTCGACATACAACATCAACAGTCTCCAGGCGGAATTGATGAAAAAAATAAATGACCAGAAAGCCAGCCAAAATAGCGGGGCGGCACCGGCTGGCGATCAGGCTGCGCCTGAGCAAAACGCTGCGGATCAGAACATAACGGCTCCGGAAGGCAATCAATCCGGCGGCAATTAAAAATTTGCAATAATATAATCAATAAGTCAAAACAATGGAAAATGAAATCGAAGTTATTAAGGAGGATGAGATGAAAACAAGCGAAAAAAGAATGAAAAATTTAATTTCCGCGATAATTTTATTGACTGGACTTTTTATCGGCAGTCTTTTTGTGGATGTTATCCAGCTGGTGAAGGGAAGCGGATTTTCCGAAAAAGCCCTAAGTCAGTCGAATATTTTTGAATCCAGCGGAAAAACCTGGGTGGCCTACACCGAACCCAAAGTGGATGTGCAAGTGATCAGCGACGATTCTTGCGAAAAATGCAATCCTTCCGAAGTTTTAGTCTGGCTAAGGCGCGTTGTGCCGACCATCAATTCCCAGAAGGTTGACGCCAATTCCGACGCCGGCAAAAAATTAATCGGCGATTCGGGAGTTAAAACCCTGCCGGCTTTCATCTTTTCGGATGCGATCACCAAGACCGATTTTTACACCCAGGCCCAGGTTATTTTTGACCAGAAAGATAAGCAGTACGTTTTAAAAACTCAGGAAATCGGGTTGGAACCCGGGAGGTATCTGGCCATGCCGGAAGTAAAAGATGGCGATACGACTTTTGGGAAAAAAGATTCCAATGTTAAAGTGGTCATTTATTCCGATTTTCAATGTCCATTCTGCAAAGTTTTTTGGACATCTTTCAAAGATGCGTTGAAACAATATGGCGATCGGGTTTTGTTTGACTATAAGCATTTGCCTTTGGACATCCATCCGCAAGCCCAAAATGCGGCTATGGCGGCGGAATGCGCCCAAGACCAGAATAAGTTTTTGGAATATGGCGATAAGCTTTATGCCAGCCAAGCTGATTGGGGTGCGGCTAAAAATACCCAAAAGTTCAAAAATTATGCCAGGATGTTAGGTTTAAATGCGACCCAATTTAATGGCTGTATGGATAGTAATAAATATAAAGACAAGATTGCGGCCGAAGTTGCCGAGGCGACAGGATTTGGGATTTCCGGAACCCCAGCCACCTTTATTAACGATGACTTTAAAACCGGTGTTATCAGCCTGGATGATCTGAAAAAAGCAATCGATGCCCAGCTCGGCAAGCAATAATTTTCTTTGAAAAAAAGCGGGATGAAAATCCCGTTTTTTTGTGTTATAATAAAGGCATAATAAAATTTGAATGAAGGGAAAAAACAAAAATTTTCGATATAAAAATTTTGCTTTTTTAATATTTGCAGTGATCCTGTTTTCAGGCTGCTTTTTGGTTTCCAGCAGTGCCAGCGCGACGACTTATTATCTGGATCCTGACTGCGCTGATGGTTCTAGAACAACAACCTACAATTCAGCTACAGGCGCATGTACTGGCGGCTCGGAAATTGCCTTTCATGATTTTACCGATCTGCGTACTTTTTTTAGGAGCGATGCATCAAATGTAGTTGCAGGGGATATTATAGATGGCACAGGAAATTCCATTGTTGATACAAATTGGTATTTGACTACTGATTTTATTATATCCGGAGATCAGCCAATTACTATTCAAAACGCAGTTTTAGGCGCGACAACTGTTACTGTCTATACAAACTCAAATTTGATACTTAAAAATATTGACTTTACTTCAACCGGAAAAATAACCAATTCTGGGACTGCTTCAAATCTGACAATTCAAGACTGTGATCTTGCTGGCGGAGCATATATTTCTGCTAGCGCTAGCGGTCTAACAATGGAAAATATAACTGTAGCTGACTCAACAACTGGACAGTCATCAATTGTTGTTGCCGCCGGCAGTTCAGCGGTTGAACTTTCAAATATTACGGTGTCGAGTTCGGATGCTACTAATTTTCCATCCATTAATTTATTGAGTGCAGGCAATCTAACATTAAATAATGTGCAAGTAACTGGTTCTGGAGAAAAAGGCATTGTTATATATAATAAAACATCCGGAACTATTTCTTTGACTAATGTATATTCAGGCGTGACTAGAGAAGGTGTTGCTGGTGGCAATGCAAATGTAGGGATTTATATAAGCAACTGTGATAATGTTTTGCTGCAGGCAGATGGCATCTATTCCAAAAACAATACAGGTGTTCAAGGCTATGGGTTATGGATTACAGATTCTGAATTATTAGCCAACAGTTATTTATCTAATTTTGAAATGAATTCCAACGATGAAAAAGGCATATACATCGCAAATACTCCCAATTTGACTATTTCTAACGGCGAAGCAAATTATAATGAAATTGGCATGACTATTTTTGGAACTGCCTCATCCAACATAATAGTAGATGATGTAACTATGAACTATAACAGTGGCGATGGATTTAATTGTGATGAAGATGAGGCTGACAATGGGGCAGCCCCGGAAATAATTGTCAGGTATTCGGAAGCCAGTTATAACGGAAATAATCCTCTTGAAGAACCGGGAAAAGGCAGTGGTGATGGTTTTTCCAGTCACGAGGATTGCAATGTCAGCATGTATTATTGCAAAGCAATTGAAAATACCAATACCGGAGTGGCTAATGTTGAAGAAAGCAATGGGTCAATCTACAACAGCATTTTTATAGATAACGGCGTTGCAGCAAATTCAGAAAGAGCCAATATTTATTTGACAGCCGCAAATGGCGTAGCCAATCCCGGTCATATTTTTAAGAATAATATAGGTGTGGGGGGAGACCTTTCCCAAATCGAGTGGAGCGAAGCTGATAATGAATTGGATTATAATCTCTATGACCCTTTGGATGATGTGGCATTTTGGGAAGACAGGGTTAGTCCGGGTATAGTAAGTTGGGATACATACCATGCTACTCATGAGTTAAATTCGCAAAATGCAGATCCATTATTTACCAATAAAGCTGGAGGTGACTACACCCTAACATATCTTTCACCCGCCATTGACGCCGGTACCGACGTGGGATTGACCCAAGATTATGCCGGCAACTCCATCTACGGCACTCCCGACATCGGCGCCTACGAATACCAACCTCCGCATGATATGGACAAAGGAGATAATAGCTTTGATGAAATAAACATCACTGCTGGAGCTAGAATCTATGCCGATGGCCAGTTCAGAGATATTGGTGCTACCGGAGCTACTACCGCTAGTCTTAAAATAACTCCATCCAGCGGTGATTTTTCCACCTATGGAGTCGGAGTAACCATCCCCCAATGGCTGGATATTACCGCTATTACCTGGTCCGATACCAAGTCCTGGACAGAAACCAGCACTGTAGC
>Ga0172371_10004018_pt1 | contig 22502 bp, 20 predicted proteins | sample Lak12m_FD_114543 | JGI IMG/M metagenome (GOLD analysis project Ga0172371, IMG submission 114543) | Freshwater microbial communities from Kabuno Bay, South-Kivu, Congo - kab_022012_12m | ecosystem: Environmental > Aquatic > Freshwater > Lake | place: Democratic Republic of the Congo: South-Kivu...
CATCGTCTTCGTGGACCCCAAGGGCATGGCCCACACCAGGACCTTTCAGAAGCTGGATGGCTACCGACACCTGTTCGAGGTGAAGGACCAGCCCCGGCGCATCACCCATGAGGGCGTCACGGCCACCGTGCAGGCGTTCTGCTACAACCGCGACGCCGCGCAGAGCGACGAACTCCACCGGCGGTTCTGGGTCGGGACCATACCCGAGTTGCTCCTCAAGGTCGGCGCGTAGCGACGCCGCCTCAGGCACCACAGCCGATTACTGAACTAGCAGTGGCGGCGATTTTAGCCGGGCTCACGGCTTGACCAAGCGACCTGCAGGGGTAGGCTTGAGCGGCCCGCAGAGGAAATGGCGACTGCCAAGAGCCGAACGCCGAACTGCGGACCGGAATGACAGAAATATGGAGGCAACATGGATGTGAAAGAGATAACGCCCGGGGAGCTGAACGTGGAGCAGTTCATCGCAAGGCAGGTCGAGATACTGCGCAAAACGGTCGGCGACGGGCTGGCAGTGAACGCGCTTTCGGGCGGTGTGGATTCGTCGGTCGTGACGATGATCGGCCACAAGGCCCTGGGCCCGAAGCTCAAGACCTATTTCATCGCCAACGGCATCATGCGCGAGGGCGAGCCCGAGTACATCGTGAAGATTTTCAAGGGGCTCGGCGTGCCGGTCGAGCTCGTCCACGCCGAGGATGCGTTCTTCGCAGCGCTCAAAGGTCTGACCGACCCGGAGGAGAAACGCGAGGCCATCACCCAAACGTTCTATAAGAAGGTGTTCGGCGACCTGGTGAGAGCGAGCGGGGCGAAGTTCCTGCTCCAAGGCACGAACTGGACCGACGTCGAGGAAACCGTCGCCGGGGTGAAGCGCCAGCACAACATCCTGGAACAACTCGGCATCGACACCCAGAAGGTGTTCGGGTATAAGGTGCTCGAGCCGGTGCTGCAACTGCGCAAGACATCAATCCGCGTCGTGGGCAAGGCGCTCGGCCTGCCTGAGGAGATCTACAATCGGCCGCCTTTCCCGGGCCCGGCGCTCGCCGCGCGGGTGATCGGCGAAGTGACGCCCGAGCGCGTGGCAGTCGTCCGCAAGGCCACAGCGATTCTCGAAGCCGAGCTCAAAGGCATCAGCGCGTTTCAGTATCTCGCGATTCTCCACAACGACAAGGTCACCGGCATGCGGAACGGGAAGCGGGACTACGGGCTGCAGATTGAAGTCCGCTGTTTTGAGAGCAGGGACGCGGTAACTGCAACCGTGACTCATCTCCCCTATGAGACGCTGGAGAAGCTCGCGAAGCGGATTACCGATGAAGTGCCGGGGGTCGTGAGCGTGACGTACAACGTCACGGCCAAGCCGCCGACGACGATCGAAGCAGTGTAGTCGGAGAGACCGGATAAACCAGAGTTCAGAAACCAGAATTCAGAAGTGAGGATGCGGACGGGATAGCCGCCGATGCACGCCGACGAACGCCGTAAAAGGGTCCGGGACGGCGAAAATGGGGACTGTACCGCGGCGCATCTGATGCGCGGCTCCGATGGGGCTGTACCCATTTTCGCTCCCGGATAATCGTTGTCCTAAGTCCGCGGTTCGTAAGCGAAACGGGCAGGCACGACGCCTGCCCGTTGGTCTTTCCTGAGGAATCTACTTGATGTACATGCCGACCGAGAGCGCGAAAGTACCGAGCCAGTTATCGGTATAGCCATCGCCGCGGTATTCGGGCTTGGCCTGTTGTCCGGACGCACCGCCGCCGATGTAACGGGCGTTGATGAAGGCATCGACCGATTCGTTCAGGCTAAGACCGTAACGCAGCGAGGCGTCGAGAATCGCGCCGCGGAAGCTCGACTCGACGTTGGAGCTGCCGGTCACGACCTTGCCCTGTGCATAGAACCCGTCGATTTCGGTACCGACCCACGAACTGCCGGCGAGTGGCAACCGACCGCGGAATCGGAGAATCGGCACCGGTCCGAGGTCATTGTACACACGGGCATTGCTACCGTTCTTCGGAACAAATGAGATAGACGCATCCCGGACCTGCAGTGAAAGCCCCACTGCAAGCTCGCGGTCAGACTGAGGCCAGAAATCGTACTGATAGCTGACACGGTAGAAGTCGAACCCGTATCGAAGGTTCATTGGTGTGCCGGCCGGAAACGTGTCGGTATCGAGCACGAGCGGCTGAACCAGGTAGGTCTCGGTCCGGATGTCGAGCGGCTGGTAGAGTAATATGATGGTGTGTCGGGGCTTCAGGTGCAGTTCGGCCGACGTCCGTCGAAACGGAAAGAGAACATCCTGTCCGCCGTCGGCTACATAGTTGAACTTAGTGCCCTGCTTGCCGAACTGGATGGTATGCTTGAGCACGCCGATGAACCCCATTTCCGGGACAAGCCTGACCTCAAATGAGTTGTCCGGGTTATTGAGCCACGAGCCGGATGCAGGCGCGGCGAACGTCACAAGCAGCGCGACAGTCATGACATATCGGTACATGGTTGCCTCCAGATTATAGCTTATCAGACCCAGCGGAAAGAATTAGACTCCAAACCGGGACAAAGTATTCGCGCTTTCAGTCGACGCGGACAAGGCGCACGGCCCTGCCGTCGCCGAGCCGGCAGAAATAGGCGCCGACACGGACTGGTCGGCCCGCCGCGTCGCAGCCGTCCCACCGCAGGATTGACGACTGGCGGAGCACGCGAACCAGACGACCGGTCGCTGAGTAGATGGCCGCTTCCGAGCCGCCGGTTCGTGGGATACTCAGAGTCACGCCCGACCGGAACGGGTTCGGTGCGGCGGTCAGACTGCCCGAGGCTCTGACCGGTCCGCTTTCGGCGATGCCCGCCTGCGAGTAGTAGATACGGAAGCGCGGCATGTAGTTGCGGGGCGTACCGTACTCGGCGGTCAGGGACTTGGCATCAACCGCACGATTGCCGGAAGTGTAGTAGCCCATGTTATAGACCGAACCGTCGTTGTCACCCTGCCAGCGGAACTCGAGCACGAGATTGTCACTGCCGTTGTAGCTAAAGGGATTGTCGAATCCGAGTCCCTCCCACGCGCCGTTCTTCCAGCTCAAGTCCAGCGTATCGCATAGCATCAACGGGGCTGGTTTGTTGCCGGCGTAGTTCTCCGCGCACGCGCTGTCCAGCTCGGTGACCGTCGTGTGGCAGGCGTAGACGCCGGCGTTCAGGAAGACACCATGGTTGTAGACGTCGCTCCCGCACAGCAGTTGAAAGCTGTCGAGCGTGCACGCTCCCGGCAGCTCGTCGGAAAGTACCAGTACCTGGTACCGCTCGGCGTTGCTTCAGCCGCCGCAGAAGGGGACGTTCATCAGCAGGGTTCCGCCCGAACCCAGCTCGACGTACTCCACCGCGAGCGGAAGGGCCGCAAACAGCAGCATCAGCGCGATTCGCATGCTGTAGCGTAGCTCGCCGGCCCGGCCGGGTCAAGCTCCGGCAGGCAGATTGCCGTCCCCGTATTTAATCGCTTGACACGGTTGCGGCGGGTCGTTATCCTGAGTCGTTCAACGGAACAGCTCTGATGAACGATTCTCGTACTGCCCGCGGCCCCGGTGGTCGGCACCGGACCCGAAAGCTGTCGCCGTGCCGGTGAGAGTCCCTGCCGGGAGCCCGAAGGCGTCGGACCGCCGGCAGCTCGTCGCCACTTTCCATCAGCTCAGCCCGAACCCTCTCATCGCCGTCGACGGAGCCGGCCGGGTCACGTTCGCGAACGACGCGGCGGAACGCGCGCTCGGCCCGTCGAGCCGAAGACCGTCGCCCGGCGACTTCTTCCCGGCGGACATGGAGTCGATCCTCGCCCATCTCCGAAACGGCAGGCCCGCCTCGTTCCGGCGCGAGGTCCGGATTGACGGTCATATCTTTGAGGAGGACATCCAGGTCAGGCCCGACCACGATGCCGCCTTCATCCACGCCCGGGACGTCACCGAACTGAGACAGACCGAGCAGGAACTCCGCCGGCAGGACGCCCTTCTGAAGGCGCTGGTCGAGAGCCCGACCGACACCGACATCCTTGCGCTGGACCGCCGGTACCGCTACACGTCGTTCAACACCAGCCACCAGCGAGAGATGAAGAAACTCTACGGGGTGGAAATCCGGCCGGGCATGCGCCCGCTCAGCTTCATCGACGTTCCGCAACTGAAGGAGGCGATGAAGCGGAACTTCGACCGGGCCCTGGCCGGGGAGAGTTTCACGACAATCGAGCACCAGCCCGAACCCGGCAGTTGGTACGAGTTCGACTGGGGTCCGATCCGGGCTCAGGACGGCAAGGTCACCGGCCTGACGGCGTTCATCAGGAACATAACCCGCCGGAAGCGCGTCGAAGCCGCGCTGGCCGAGAGCGAGACGAAGTATCGCCAGGTATTCGAGTCGTCGAACGACGCAATCATGCTGCTCGATGCGGAACGGTTCTTTGACTGCAACGGAGCTACGCTGCGGACGTTCGGATGCTCGAGCCGCGAGGAGTTTCTCGGCAAGCACCCTTCCGACGTGTCGCCGCCCCGCCAGGCCGACGGCCGGGAATCGCGTGCGGCGGCGGACGAGAAGATCGCGGATGCGTTCCGAACCGGTCGCAACTACTTTGAGTGGCTCCATCAGCGAGCCGACGGCGCCGTCTTCCCGGCCGACGTGCTGCTCACGCCGCTGGATTTCCGCGGCCGGCGGGTACTGCAGGCGACCGTGCGCGACATCTCCGACCGCAAGCAGAGCGAATCCGCGCTGCGCGAAAGCGCCGAACGCTACCGCCGGCTTGTCGAGGAGATGGGCGAGGGCATCACTGAAACCGATGCCGAGGAGTGGTTCTTGCTCGCCAACCGGGCAGCGGAGGAATTGTTCGGCGTCTCCCCCGGCGGCCTTGTCGGCCGGAACCTGCTCGAGTTCCTGGACGTTGACCAGGCGGAAGTCGTCCGCCGGCAGACGGCGCGACGCCGCACCGGTGAGCGAAGTACGTATGAAGTCGAGTTCACGCGCCCGGACCGGACGAAGCGAACCGCCCTCGTCACTGCGTCTCCCCGGCACGACGCCGGCGGCAGCTTCATCGGTTCGTTCGGCATCTTCCGCGACATCACCGAGCACCGCAAGGCCGAACAGGTGGCCCGAGCCGAGCGCGACCGATTGCGGCGAATCCTCGACGCGATGCCGGACGGTGTGTACATGGTCGGACCGGACTTTCGGCTCCAGTACATGAACCCGGCACTGCTGGCGCGCGGCGGGCCCGTCGACGGCCGCCGGTGCTATGACTATTTCCACGGCCGAACCGAGCCTTGTGTAAACTGTGCCAACCCGCAGGCCTTCACCGGCGGGTCCACCCACCGGGAGTACACCACGAAAGATGGTAGCGTAACCTATGACATCCAGGATGTGCCGGTCACCGGCGACGACGGCCGGCCGGCCCGGCTCGTGTTCATGCGCGACGTTACCGCACGCCGGCGGATGGAAGCTGAAGTAGCGCTCCGGGCCGAACTGCTCGATGCGGCAACCGACCTCGTCATTGTCCACGACCTTGAGGGCAACATCGTCTACGTGAACGAGGCTGCCTGTCGGGCGCACGGCTACGAACGGGAGAAACTGCAGCAAATGACACTGCGCCAATTGGTCGCGCCGGAGCAGCGGCAGTCCGCGCTGATGCACCTGGACTCGCTGGCAGCCGGCCATGATGCGGCGTTCGAGACGGTACACTGCCGCCGCGATGGTTCGCGCCTGCCGATCGAGATCCACGCCCGGGTAGTCGAGTCCGCCGGCGGCAGAATCGTCATCAGCATCGTTCGCGATATCACCGAGCGCAGGCGGGTCGAGGAACGCGATCTGCAGCACCTTGCGGACACCGCCCTGCTCCGGGACACCGCGCTCGGATTCATCACCCTTGACCCGAAAGCGGACATCTACCATTACGTCGCGCGGCGCCTGGCTCAGCTCGCCGGCGACGCCTACGTCGTCGTCAACTCCTACGAGGAAGCCCGACGCGAATTCCGCGTCCGCGCCATCGAGAGCATCGGCGCCGACGCCCAGGCCGCGATCAGGCTGGTCGGCCCTCCGCCGACCGGGATGACGTTCCGGCCTTCCCCGGAGGAACTCCGCAAGTACGTGAGCGGAGGCCTGATGAGACTCGACGGCGGGTTGCCGGCCCTGGCGTCAGGCCGGCTGCCGGCGGCGGTCACCGAGGCAATCGATTCCGTCTTCGGGCTGGGTGAGATCTACGCCATGCCGTTCTACTGGCAGGAGAGAGTACTCGGTTCAGTCATCATCCTCATGCATGAAGAGGCGCCGTTGCGCGACCCGGGGCTCGTCGAGGCATTCGTCAATCAGGCCGCCATCGCCATTCAGCACCGGCGCGACGCCGACGAGCTGGAGCGGTACCGCGAGCATCTGGAAGAGCTGGTCCGGAGCCGGACCGCCGAGCTTGAGGCCGCGAACCGGGAACTGGAGGCCTTTTCCTACTCGGTCTCGCACGACCTGCGCGCCCCGTTGCGGGCGATTGACGGTTTCACGCAGGCGCTGATCGAAGACTGCGGAACCCGGTTGAATGCGCGGGGCCGGGCTGACCTCGACCGGGTGAGCGCCGCGGCCCGACGGATGGCGGAATTGATCGACGACCTGCTCGACCTCGCCCGGATCGCCCGCCTGCCGCTCAAGCGCAGCGCTGTCAACTTGAGCGAACTGGCCCGGGGCATCGCCGCCGAACTCCGGCAGACTGACCCGGACCGCAAAGTGGACGTTCTCGTCCCCGACGGTCTGACCGCGCCGGCGGACCCCGTCCTCGCGGCGATGATCCTGCAGAACCTGCTGGGCAACGCCTGGAAGTTCACGTCCCGGCACCCGACCGCCCGGATCGAGCTCGGTGCGACCGACGATGGCGGCGAGCGGGTTTTCTTCGTGCGCGACGACGGCGTCGGTTTCGACATGGCCTACGCCGACAAGCTGTTCGCCCCGTTTGAACGGCTGCACCCGGAACACGATTTCCCCGGTACCGGCATCGGCCTCGCCATCGTCCAGCGCATAATCCGGAGACACGGCGGCCGCGTCTGGTTTGAGGCTGAGGTGGACAAAGGTGCTATCTGTCGGTTCACACTGGAACCGGCACCAAAGGAGACAAAAGGTGGAGGATAAACGCGAAAAAGTGATTCTGCTGATTGAAGATAACCCGGACGACGAGGAGCTGACCCTGCGCGCTCTGGCGAAGTGCGGCATCAACAACCGGGTCGTCGTCTGCCGCGACGGCGCCGACGCCCTCAACTACGTCTTCGGCCGCGGCGACTACGAAGGTCGGGACCCCGCCGACTATCCGGCCATCACCCTGCTCGACCTGAAACTGCCGAAGGTCGACGGGCTGACCGTGCTCGAACGGATCCGGGGTGATGCGCGGACACGACTGATGCCCGTCGCGATTCTCACGTCATCGAGACTCGAGGAGGACCTGATCCGCAGCTACCAGCTCGGCGTCAACAGCTACGTACGCAAGCCGGTCAAGTCCGAGCTGTTCGTTGAGGCCATCCGCCAGCTTGGCGTCTACTGGCTCACGCTGAACCAGCCGCCGCCGGCCCGGGACGAAGCCCGCCGCTAGAACGGGGCCCGGCGGCGTCGCACCTTTTTCCGGCGCCACGTGTTGACATTGGAGCCGGCTTATCTACAATTCAACCGCAGTTGAGTAATATCCGTATAAACGTCGGCGGCATCGAGTTCGTCGGAGCGCTGAACAGCTCACCTCTCACCGAGAAGCTGCTCGGCCTTCTGCCCTATGAGACGATTGGTGAGACTTGGGGCAAGGAGGTCTACTTCCCGGTGGACCTGACGTTCGACGACCCCGCGCTTGTGACCGAGGTCAAGGTCGGTGACATCGCCTACTGGCCGGACGGCCCCGACATCTGCCTGTTTTTCGGCCGCACGCCCAAGAGCACGAGCGACACGCCGGTTGTCGCCAGCCCGGTCGTGGTCATCGGGACCTTCCAGTTCAGTCCGGAGGACTTCGACCGGATCGAGCGCCGTCGCAACGGCATTCTGGTCAACGTTGGACCGGCGCAGTAGCGCGGGTCCGGGCAGACCGGATCCGCAATCTGCAATCTGGAATCTGAAATCTGGAATCGCGTGGGGCAGTAGCTCAGTTGGGAGAGCGCCAGAATCGCACTCTGGAGGTCGCCGGTTCAACTCCGGTCTGCTCCACTCTCTAGCGCCGTCGCTTTTCACTCCCCAATCGTCAATCGCCAATCGTCAATCGTCAGTTCTTCACAGGGAGGCGCCATGGTAATCCTTCCCAAGTACGTCTTTCTCACCAAAGGCACCGGCGTCCATCGTGAGAAGCTCGCAAGCTTCGAGGCGGCGTTGCGCGACGCCGGGATTGCCGCGTACAACATCGTCCGGGTTTCATCGATCTTCCCGCCCAACTGCCGCATCATCTCACGCACCCGGGGGCAGAGGCTGCTGACCCCGGGCCAGGTCATGTTTGCGGTCATCAGCGATAACGCCACCAACGAACCGCACCGGCTGATTTCGGCATCGGTCGGGTTGGCCATCCCCAAGGATCCGACCAAGTACGGCTACCTTTCCGAGTACCACTCATTCGGCCAGCGGGAAGAAAGCGCCGGTGACTATGCCGAAGACCTGGCGGCCCAGATGCTCGCAACAACGCTCGGGGTTCAGTTCAATCCCGACACGAGCTATGACCAGCGCAAGGAAATCTGGAAGATCTCGAACGAGATCGTCCGCACGCAGAACATCACCCAGTCGGCAATCGGCAACAAAAGCGGTTTCTGGACGACGGTCGTCGCCGCGGCGGTGCTGATTACGCACATCCCGGAAGAACAGGTCGTAGAGGAAGACAACGGGCGCCAGGCTCGCCGCTAGCTAGTAGCGCTTTTCCAGGCCCGCGTCCGAGTAGTACTGTCTGAGAATCTCCCGGTAGTTCGCGCCACCCTCAGCCATCGCGACTGCCCCATCCTGGCACATGCCGACGCCGTGGCCCCAGCCGCGACCGGTGAAGGACACGTACCGGTTGCGTATCGTCATCGTGAATACCGCTGACTTCAACCCCATCGCCATGCGGAAATCGGGTCCCGGGACGCGCACTTTGCCGCGGTCGGTCGTAAGCTCGACACACTCTGCCCGGCCGGACCGGTCGATATCAACCTTGCAGCCACGCACATGGCACTTCTTCGCTGACAACCTGCCGGCCACGGCATCGAGGCTGTCCCTGCTCATGTTCGTCTGCCAGGAGGAATTCGGCTTGCCCGCGCAATAGGCCTTGCGGCCCCGCACGTGTCCGGGCGTGTCGGGGATGCTCTTCAGGTACTGCTTCGCCCCATTCGCGGTCACACCGCCGCAGTTGCCGTGGTAGAGCGCTTCGCAGACGTCCCCGCGGTATTCCAGCACCTCGCCCCGGGTCGCCGCTACCGCCTGCCGCGACAACTCGGTCTCGCGCTCGATTCCGCGGTACTCCTGGTCGCGCAGGTAGGAATCGAAGAGGTCGTGTCCGAGCCCCTTGCGCCGGCCGAGGCGGGTCATCGTGAAGCTGCGGGCCGCCACTGCCTGGGCCTTGGCGGCTTCGAGTGTGTGGGCGTTTATCGGGCCGATTTCGCAGGGGACAACGCCAAGCAGGTAGTCCTCGATTCCGAGCACGTTCACGACGGCAAGGTCGCCGTCGGTGGACGGAAACAAGAGGAGGCGGCCGCGGTAGCTCCGGTCGCCGACCCGGACGAGGCCGTCCTTATCCGCGGTTACGGACAACGTGTCCACGCTCAGCGGCGCAGCGGGCCCTCCGGTAACAACTATCTGCCCCCGCTCAAGGGCAACCTCTACCTTCCGGTTGGAACCCACCGACTGCCGCCGCGAACCCGCGGCTAAGACCAGGCCTCCGTCTGAACTGAGATACGCGGTCTTGCCCGCCGCGAGCCGCACACGTACCAGTGGTTCACCACTCAAGACCGGCGGTTTTGGTCCGGGGACCGGTGGCGGCGGCGCTTCGATTCGCGGCGCATGATAGAGACAGCAGCCGGCAAGGCATAGAACGACGGCGGCAGCCACCGGGACACGCATCCGCTCACTCTAGCCAACCAGACCCGGATGGTCAACAACTGACCGGGTGCCGCTTTACAATCGCGCCCGGTGCCCTAGAATACAGACATGCAACACCGGGATAAGCGAGTCGCCGACGCCATTAAAGATTCCGTTGCCAAAATCGTCCTGAGCGAGCTCTCCGACCCCAAAATCGGGTTCGTGACCGTCACCCGTTGCCACATCTCGCGGGACCTGAAGAACGCCACTGTCTACTTCTCCATCATGGGCGACGAAGCGACCCAGCAGCAGTCGCTCGAGCATCTCCAGGGCGCGCGCGGCTACATTCGGCGGCGACTCGGCCAGATGGTCACGTTCCGGGTCGTGCCGGAACTCCGGTTCGCTCTTGACGATGTCCTGGCCCACGAGATGCACATCAACGAAATCATCTCCGATCTCCACAAGACCGAGCCCGAAGAGCAGGCTTAGCCCGGCAGCCAGCTTCCGACCGATGCGCGGCGTCTTGAACGTGAACAAACCATCCGGTATCTCGTCCTACGACGTTATCCGCCACATCAAGCGCCTCCTCTCCGCGCAATCGACAATTCCCCTGGGCCACGCCGGCACGCTCGACCCGCTTGCATCGGGCGTGCTCCTCGTACTTGTCGGCGAGGCAACCAAGATCAGCCGCTTTCTCCTGGATCGGCCGAAGGAATACCTGGCCGGTGTGCTGTTCGGGAGACGCACCGACACCGACGACATAACCGGAAGGACACTGGACGAACGGCCGGTGGGCAACCTCACTACCGAATCGGTACGGGCCGCGCTGAACCGGTTCACCGGCGAGATCGAGCAAGTCCCGCCCGCATTCTCAGCTCTGAAGCAGGACGGCGAGCCGTTGTACCGGCTCGCCCGCAAAGGTCAGGCGGTTCAACCCAGGTCGCGCAGAGTGACTGTCTACGAACAGAATCTGCTTGACTGGCAGTCGCCGGTGGCGACCATCCGCTACCGCGTGTCGTCGGGAACGTACGTCCGGGCGCTCGCGCGCGACCTGGGAGCTTCCACCGGCACCGGAGCAACGCTTGCATCGCTCGTCAGAACCAGGGTCGGGCAGTTTGTGCTCGAGGACGCGGTAGCTCCGGACGTGCTCGATGCGCCCTCGCTGCCCCATCGGCTGACTCCAATCGACGCCGCGCTGGACGGGATACCTCGCGTCACCGTCTCCGCAGTCCAGGCACTGCACTTGCGCCAGGGCAGAGTCGTGAGCGGGGTCGACGGGCAGTTGCCGCCGGGGGACGGCGGTGTCGCGCTGGCCCAGACCGACGACCGCAGTTTTCTCGCCGTCGTCGTGTCCAACGGTACGAAGCTCCGCACCGAACGCATAATCTATGCCAACTGACCCTGGTCTCGCGTCCCCCGCCCTGGACTCCTCGACCCCGCTTGTCGTCGCCCTCGGCTCCTTCGATGGCGTTCACCGCGGGCACCAGCAGATTATCCGCCGCGCGGCCGAAATTGCAGCCGGTCTTCAGGGCCTGACCGCAATCCTGACGTACAACCCGCTGCCGGCCCAGGTCATCTACCCGGACTTCACCTATGTCCTCACCCCGTTCGCGGAGAAAAGGGCCCTGCTCGCCGAACTCGGCGTGGAGTACGTCTGCGTGCTCCGTTTCGACGCCCGGCTTCGCGACACTACCGCCGCGGACTTCATTCAGCGTCACATTGTCGAATCGCTCCACCCGGCAGCGGTAGTCGTCGGCCACGACCACCGGTTTGGCAGCCGGGGAACCGGCGACTCGGGACTGCTTGCCCGGACCCTGGAACCACTTGGTATCAAGGTGGAAGTCATCCCCGAAATCCTGCTCCGGGGCGTGCCGGTGCGTAGCACAACTATCCGCGAGCATCTGTTGCTCGGCCATGTCAGCCTGGCCGCGGAACTGCTCGGTCGCTGCTTTGCCATGAGCGGCACGATCGTCCCGGGCCATGGCGCCGGTCGTCGCCTCGGGTTTCCGACCATCAACCTGCGCCCTTACGAACGGGAGACGCTGGTCCCGGCCGACGGCGTCTACCTCTGCCGCGTGGACGCCGGAGACCGGAAGTTCGAGGCCGTGCTCAACATCGGGCATCGGCCCACTTTTGGCGGGGAAACCCGCACCATCGAGGCCCACCTGCTTGACACCAGGCTGGCCGAGACACCGAAGATCGCCGTATTCCGGCTGGTCGACCGCCTGCGACCGGAACGCCGGTTCGAAAGTCCGGCCGCGCTTGCATCGCAGATCGCCGACGACGTCGCCACCGCGCGACGCACATTCGCTCGTCTCGCTGCCAACCGCAACCTTGACAGCCAGCGGCCGTCGAATATTGTATAATCCCTGCTCGGAAGGCCAGAAAGCCGGTGACTCCGGTACCCGACCGGGTTCTCTGGTGGGCTGCCGGGCCGCCGGTTTGACATGGAGGTAGAGATGATAATCCCATTTGCTGCCAGCGTCGTTGCCCTGCTTGGATTCGCCCCGCTGTCCGCGCCGGACTCGATCAGTGTGCCGATGTGGGCGGACACGACGGTCGAGATCGAGGCGATTGTGTTCCCGCCGGCCGATGCCGTGCTGCCGCTGCAGTACCAGATCGATTGGGGCGACGGTGACACGCTCGACTGGACGGAAACAATCAATGACCCGATCGACATCAGTCGCTATCATACCTACAAGACGCCGGGCCAGTACGCCCTCACGGTTCGGGCCCGCGACTCGCTGGGCCGGACTTCGGTCTGGAGCAATCCCCGCGGGGTGTGGGTGATGCCCGAACCGATCCAGAAGGGCATCTTCCCTTCTTCCGACCCGATCGTCGCCTCGCCATCCCTTGACCTGAACGGCAACATCTACTTCGGCGACGAAGGCGGCTCATTCTACTCCGTCAATCCGGTCACCGGCGGTGAGCGCTGGGTATTCAAGGCAAACGACGCCATCTACGGCGCCGCTGCCATCGCCGGCGCCCAGATCTACTTCGGCTCGCTCGACTCGAACGTCTATTGCCTCGACACGACGGGCCGGAAGCGCTGGTCACTGTACCTTGGTGACGAGGTGTACTGCACGCCGGCCATCGGCGCGGACGGCACCATCTATATCGGCACCGACAAGGGCGCGCTGACCGCAATTACGCCGAAGGGCAAGCGAAAGTGGAGCTACAAGACCAGCGATGACATCGCCGGCTCGCCGACCGTCGGTCCCCGCGGTGACGTCTACGTCACCGCCGATTCGGTCTACTGCATCGACGCCCGGGGCCGGAGGCGCTGGGCATTCGGCTCGCCCGAGGGCGAGTACTTCTTCGCTTCGGCCGTGGTTGACGAGAACAGCGTTGTCTACGCGGGCAACAATGACGGCTACCTCTACTGCCTGGACACCGATGGCCGGCAGCAGTGGCGCGCTCCGGTTCCCGATGGCGACGAAGTCCGGCCGGAAGTGACCATCGGGCCCGACGGCTCCCTCTACTTCGGAACCGACGGCGACTACGTCATCCGCAAGACACCGGAGAGCACGCCAACCGTGCTCTACGAAGCCAACGACATCGTCGTTTCTGCGGTAGCCGTCAGTGCCAATGGCACTGTTTTCGTCCTGCCCGACGATGGCACGGTGGTGGCCAGGGCCGCAAACGGCAGGCTGCTCTGGACGCGGGAGGTGGCCACCGGTGGCAAAGAGGTCTACTACACCTCCTCGCCGACCATCGGGCCGGACGGTACGGTCTACGTAGGTTCATGGGACGGCGGTCTCTACGCATTCCGCGGCGACGGCCCGGCCGCGAAGACGTCCTGGCCTCAGTACCGCCACGACGCACAGCACACCGGCCGCCAGACCAAATAGGACACGAGGAAGCAGCTATTCAAGGAATCCAGTACCTGACGCGAGGACCCGGGGATCATCGATTCACTGACTCCGGCAAAGGAGCGTACTATGTTTGATATCTATTTCGCGCCCGGACGGGCTTTCGCCCGTCTCAAGGAAAAACCGTCGTGGCTTGTCCCGCTGATCCTGGTGCTGGTCTTCAACCTGCTGATGGCGTTCGTCGCCTCGCAGTACGTCGACTGGGACAAACAGCGCAAGGCGGCAATCGAGCAGATGCACGAGCGCAACATGTCGGAGGAGCAGATCGAGAAGGCAACCGAGGGCATGGAGAAGTTCTACTCAAGCCCGGTTATGCGCTATGGAGTGCCCGTCGTCAGCACCCTCGTCATCAGCATCATTGGCATGCTCTTCCTCGCCGTCATCTACAATGTCAGCCTGCCCCTGTTCGGCGGAACGAGCGACTTCAAACGTATGTGGACAGTTGTCTGTAACGCCAGCCTGATTGCCGTCCCTTCGGCCCTGGTACGGGGCGGTCTCACGCTGATGGAAAAGTCGGCCGAGGTGACAACCGGCCTGGCGCTGGCCGCGCCCGGACTCAGACAGGGCTTCCTGAAGGCCCTGCTCACCCAACTCGATGTGTTCGAGTTTTGGAAATACCTGCTGATAGCACTCGGGCTCACGGTGGTGTTCGGGGTGAAGAAATCGAAAGCCTACACGCTCGTCTTCGTGGTCTGGGTTGTCATCATGCTGATACTATCGCTGCTCGGGATGCGCGCGGTCGGGAGGTAGACCATGCTGCTACTTTTGCTGTCACTCGTCAGCGCCGCTCCTGATACGCTCGAGCTGTCGCTCAGTCAGGCTATCGACGTCGCGCTGAAACACAGCCCGGCCGCAACCCAGGCATCGGTGTCGAAGGTCACGAGCGGCATCCGGGTCGGCCAGGGCATCAACGCCCTCCTGCCCGCTGCCAACGGCTCGCTCCAATACGGCAAATCCACGACCAGCACCCCTTTGGGCGATACCACCAGCAAAGGCTGGACCGGGTCGTTTACCCTCAGCCAGGTCGTGTTCGACCCGCAGGTCTTCGCCGGGGCGGCGACATCGTTCGTCAACGCCGCCTACTATCGCTATGATGCCCGTGACAAAGAGGCGAAGCTCATCTATGACGTAACCCAGAGCTACCTCAATCTGCTCGGATCCCGCCTGCTGCGCGACGCGGCCGCATCGACGCTCGACCGAGCGAATGACAACCTGCGGCTGAACCAGGAGAAGCTCCGGCTGGGCGCGGCATCAAGAATCGACGTCATGCGCTCCGAAGTCGCTCAGTCCCAGGCAAAGATATCCCTGCTCCAGGCGGACAATGGCCTGGCTACCGCCAACGCCTCGTTCCTCGCAACCGCCGGCATCAGCGACAACGTCACCATCAGACCGACCGAGGCGATGGCCGAGCCTGCCTCACTTGTGGTCGATGACCCCGACAAACTGGTGGCGGAAATCGAGGCCCAGAACCCGTCCGCAAGGCTGGCCCGGAACGCAAACACCATCGCTACCATCAATACCATCGGGACGGTCGGCGAGATTCTGCCCTCGGTTTCGGTATTCTGGCGTTCGCAGTACCCCAATTCGTCGCTGGCCGACCCGCAGATGCCGAAGAGCATCAAGGCCTGGACCGACAAGGACGTCGTAACAACCGGGATCGGGCTCTCCTTCCCGCTGCTCGACCTCAAAGCATTTGCTCTCAACATTGCCAGCGCCGTTAACGGTTCGCGCCAGGCCCGGGCCGCTGCTCTGTCTGCCCGGTACCAGCTCCGCGCCGCCGCCACAACCGCCGTCCTCGGCTACAGCGAGGCGCGGCAGCGCTACGAGTATGCCAAAGCCAACCTCGACTTGAACCAGGAGCTGTACCGCCTGGCAACCGAGCAGCAGCGGCTGGGCGCGATCTCGCTCATCGACTTCTTCAGCGTTGAGACCGCGCTCGAACAGGCCAACGCGACCTACATTACGGCACTGACCGACACCTATGTCCAGGCCGCGCAGATCAGCTACCTGCTCGGCCGCACGCGGCCGCAGACCCGCTAGAAAGGAATCGCATGAAGAGGCGCACGCGCACAGTCCTGATTGTCATCGCGGCCGTGGTCGTAGTCGGCCTCATCGTCGTGGCAAACCTCAAGAACAAGTCCGCCGGCGGCACCGAGGTCGAAACGCAGAAGGTGAAGTACGGCTCGATTCTCTCTAAAGTGTCGGCAACCGGCGCGCTGCGCGCCAAGGCCCAGGTAAGCTTGCAGGCCCAGGTGATGGGCGTGGTCGACCGGTTGCCGGCCAAGGAGGGCGAGTGGGTGAACGCCGGTGACACCCTGCTCGTGCTCGACCGCCGCAGCTACGAGGCCAACATGCTCCTCGCCAAGTCGCGGCTTGAGCAGGCCCAGTTGAGCTATGCCCGCGTCGAGAGCCTTAATGCCGCAAAACTGGTGGCGGCGCAGGACTACGAAGCCGCCCGTGCTGCCTATGAAATGGCCAGGGCCCAGTACGACGAGGCGGCCGACCAGTACGACAAGACCGTCATCCGCGCGCCCATATCCGGGACCGTGGCTCAACTGAATATCGAGGAAGGCGAAGCGGTGATGATCGGGACGATGAACTACTCCGGCACCGTACTGATGGTGCTCGCCGACATGTCGCGGATGCAGGCGCTCATCGACGTCGACGAAGCCGACGTCGTCTCGGTCGAGCTGGGCCAGCCGGCTGAGATCTTCGTCGACGCTCTGCCCGACACGTCGTTTGCCGGCCACGTCAGCAACATCGCCTACATGCCGACCGAGAACGTTCTCAGCGCCACTCAGCAGACCACGACCTTCGAGGTAGAAGTAACCCTGGACAGCACTGCGCCGGCGCTGCGCCCGGGCATGAACGTCCGCGCCGAGATAACCACCGCCAAGCTCGACAGTGTGCTCGTCATCCCGGTGCAGGCCTCGGGCCGCCGCGACGTCAAGGGCAAAGAGACTGAAACCGTTTTCCTGGTCAAGAACGGCAAAGTGGTGCTGACGCCGATTCGGACCGGCAAGACGAGCGAGACCGAGATGCAGGTCACCGACGGGCTCAAGCCGGACGACGAAATCGTCACCGGCCCGTACAAGGCGCTCTCCAAACTCGAAGACGGCGACCGGGTGACCGCCAGGCCGGCAAAAGACAGCATTGCCGACTAGCCGTCGGGCAAGTACAAAGGACAAATTGATAAGGACTAAGCAAGTCCGAAGTATCGAAGGCAGACGCGCGCAGCTTCGGCACTTCATCCTTTCCTCGTTGCTTTGTCATTTGTCCTTGAGACTTCATACTTTCCTCCCATGCTGATTCGCACCGACAACATCAGCAAGACCTATCTGACGGGCACGGTGGAAGTCCTTGCGCTCGACGGCGTCTCCCTCGAAATTGACAAAGGCGAATACGTTGCCCTGATGGGCCCATCCGGCTCGGGCAAATCCACCCTTATGCACCTGCTCGGCTGCCTCGACACGCCAACGTCGGGTCATTACTGGTTCAACAACCGCGATATATCGACGCTTGACGACATCGAACTGGCCCACCTGCGCAACCGCGAAATCGGCTTCGTCTTCCAGTCGTTCAACCTGCTGCCGCGACTCTCGGCCCAGGCCAACGTCCAGCTCCCGATGCTCTATGCCGGTATCCCGGTGCATGAACGTCAGCAACGTGCCGCCGAACTGCTGGAGATGGTCGGCCTCAAAGACCGGATGAGGCACAACCCCAACGAACTCTCCGGCGGTGAGATGCAGCGCGTGGCAATCGCCCGCGCGTTCGCCAACCGGCCGTCGGTCGTACTCGCCGACGAGCCGACCGGCAATCTCGACTCCAGGACCGGGGTCGAAATAATGCGTATCTTCGGTTCCCTGGCCGAGAAAGGGAACACCATTATCCTCGTGACCCACGACCAGGTGGTGGCCAACCACGCCCGCCGCATCATCCACCTGGCGGACGGAAAAGTAGTGTCCTAGAAGAATGACTAATTGCCAATTTCTAATCACTAATCAGGCCCCAAGCTCCAATGCCCAAGGGCCTGCGCTATTGTCTGGCCGCCTGTACTCGGGAATTGGTGCTTTCCGCATTAGTTGGTCATTAGCAATTAGGAATTCGGAATTCCCCTTATGCGCTTAGTAGAGCTTCTCCGCCTCTCGCTCGAAACCTTCCGCACCCACCGGATGCGCTCGTTCCTGACCGCTCTCGGCATCATCATCGGCGTGATGACGGTCATCGCCATCGTTTCGCTCATCCAGGGGATGAACTACGAGGTTGAGAAGCAGATATCCTCGCTCGGCTCCAACACCATTTTCATCCAGAAGTTCGCCTTCGGCATGGGCCGGCTCGACTGGGACGAAATCAACAAGCGTCCCAACCTGACCATGGACGATGCCATGGCCATCAGCCAGTTGCCGTCTATCGCCAAGGTCGCGCCCTCGCGAGGCCGCTCCATCAGCAAGATAACCTGGCGGAGCAACAAGGTGACCCAGGTTGAGCTGAGCGGCTCGACTCCGGCGCTGGCCGAGGTCAGCAACTACCAGGTCGAGACCGGCCGTTTCATCAACTCCGATGACAGCCTGCGCCGCCATTCGGTCTGCGTTGTCGGCGGTTACATCGTCGACAACCTGTTCCCTTACGAGACTCCGCTGGGTAAAAGGCTGGTGCTCGACGGCAAGAGCTACGTCATCATCGGCGTGCTCGCCCGCAAAGGCAGCTTCCTCGGCCAGAGCCAGGACGCCGTCATCATCGTACCGATTACCACATTTGAAAAGGACTTTGCTCCCGGCCGCGGCATCGGCGAGATCATGTACAGCATATCGGTCGGGGCGATGCCCAAGAAAGGCGTGCCGCTGGACCGGGCCATCGACGAGGTCCGCGAACTCATGCGGCGCCGGCACAAGCTCGGCTACGACAAGCCCGACGACTTCGGCATCAGCACTCAGGATACTATCCGCGATATCTATCGAAATATCACGCGCGTAGCGTATCTCGTCATGATCGCGGTCGCGGCGATTTCGCTCCTCGTCGGCGGCATCGGCATCATGAACATCATGCTTGTGGCCGTTGCCGAACGTACACGTGAAATCGGGCTCCGCAAAGCGCTGGGCGCGACCAACCAGGACGTGCTCTGGCAGTTCCTCTTGGAGGCGGTGATGCTCTCGCTTGTCGGCGGCGCCATCGGCGTCGCGCTCGGCCTCGGAATCGCCAAAGTGGTTGAGCTAACTGCACATCTGAAGGCAGCCGCTCCGCTCTGGACTATTCTCGTCGGTGTCGGCTTCTCGGCCGGGGTCGGCATTTTCTTCGGCATCTACCCGGCATCGCGCGCCGCACGCCTCAACCCGATCCAGGCCCTCCGCTACGAGTGAAGGGACTGGCACTGCTTTCCGCCGCAATGTCGGGCCGCCCTGGCCGACAAAACACCGCTCTGACCCAATCCCCATCGATTCCAACTCCCTGCCAGCCTTTGACTTAGCTAAAATCCCGCCCTTGACAGTCAGAAGTCACTATCCTATAATCGCTTATGCCGATTCGTGAATTCCGTTGCGACATCTGCAACCACGAATTCGAGGAACTCGTACTGAGCAAGCGTGACGAGGAAGAGGTCGCCTGCCCCAAATGCGGGGCGGGAAAGCTCACTCGCTGCTTCTCGGCGTTCGCTGTCGCGGGAGCCGAGAAGAAGGTCTCATCATCGTCAAAGTCTTGCAGTAGCTGTAGTTCGCACAGTTGCAGTACCTGTGGCTAGAGGAGGGCACATATGACCGTAACCAAGGCCGACCTGGTCGAGACCATCTCCCGCCAGGTCCACCCCAGCATAACCAAACGTGACGTGGGCAGACTCGTCCAGATGTTCATCGACGAGATGTGCAAGATGCTGCTTGAGGGAAACCGCATCGAAATCAGAGGCTTCGGCGTGATGTCCACCAAGCTTCGCAAACCCAAAGTCGCCCGCAATCCCAAGACCAAGGAACCGGTGAACATCCCGCCGCGGCGGGTGCCCGTCTTCAAAGCCTCGCGGCTCCTCAAAGCAAGTCTCATGAAGGGAGGCCAATAGATGCCTTGTGGTCGAAAGCGCAAGCTGTCTAAGATACGGCGCCACAAGTACAAGAAGCGCATCAAGGCGATGCGCCATAAGAAGAAGCTGCGCTAGTCCGCTGACGGCTCTTCTCGGAACGGGCTCGGCCCGTACACTGGCGTAAGACGCCCGACCTCTGGCTGATTCCGCCGGGACGCATTCTGCGTCCCGGCGCTGCTGTTCCACCGCGCCTGCAGTAGGTATCTCGGGCTTCCCTTTGCGAGTCACCACGCGAACCGAATCACGAATGATCACAACCTCCCGGATTCTGATCCTCCCCTACTCCTCGCTGGCGAGGCCGGCGTACTACCCCAGTTTCCTATGTGTCCCATCCCATCCCGGCTGTCACGTGTCCTAAATCGGTCGCTGGCAATTAGTTATTGGTCATTCGTGAATCTCCCCTACCCCGTCCCCCAGGCTATTCTGTGAGTCGTTCTCCGAACTGCCCGGAAAGCAGTTCGGAAGGTTGCTCCGAAGGCTATCCGGAGATGAGTCTGAAGAACTACCCGGACCGCAATCCGGTCAGCTACTCGGAAGGCCATCTGGAGAGGAGCTCGGCGAGCTGCTCGGCGAGCTGCGGAGACCGCAGTTCCGCGAGCTGCTTCTCAGAGTGTCCGGGGAATCGCTCGGAAAACGGCCCGCTGAGCAGTCTCCCGAGCAGCGAGGCAGACAGTGTCCCGAACCATTCGGAGAGCTATCCGGCAGGCTGTTCAGTCGATTGTTTGGGGAACCCTTCGGCCGGCTCGCTACCGCGTCAGCACGACCTTGCGGATGCCGGCAACCAGTCTCCCGTCCTCGGTCTCCGGTCGTCTGACGAAGTACACGCCCGGCGCCAGATGCCGCACGTCATTCGCGCCGGGCAGCAGGTCCATCACCTTCCGTCCCGCCGCATCCAGCAATTCCGCCCTGTATGCTGAATGCTGTCTGCTGTCTACCGGCAAATTCAGCACCCCGCGGACGACGGTCGGCACCGATCTCAAGCGTGTGGCTTTGGGCCTTGTGCTCTCCGCAGTCCCGGTCACGGACGAATCCCGGATAACCGAAACTGCACCGCCGTTGAAGTTCGCCGCATAGGTACGGTGCTGAACCGGATTCAGGGCGAGAGCAAAGGGACGACTGCCGACGTCTATGGTCGTGATAACGGTGTTTGAGGGACCGTTGATTACCGTGACGCTGTTGCCCTGGTAGTTCGCGCAGTAGAGCTTGTAGTAGACTGAGTCGTAGACCAGAGCCAGCGGCGCACTTCCGACCTCGACCGTAGCCATGACAGTGTCGGCCGCACCGTCAATGACCGTGACGTTGCTGCTCGAGGAGTTGGCGCAGTAGACCTTGTTGTCGTTGGGGTTGTACGCGAGAGCATAGGGCCCGCTTCCAACCGTGAGCGTGCTCACGACCGTATCCGCGGTCGCATCGATTACCGAGATGCTGCCGCCGGTCTGGTTTGCGCAGTAGACCTTGTTGCCCGTCGGATTGTGAACCAGAACGTACGGTCCGTCTCCTACTGCGATGGTAGTGATGACCGTGTCGGCCGCACCGTCAATCACCGTGACGTTGTCGCTGTTCTTGTTAGGGCAGTAGACCCTGTCGTTGGCCGGATTCCAGATTGGCCCGAGCGGAGCAGCCCCGACCGGTATTGTCTTGATGACGGTATCGCCGACCCCGTCGATTACCGTGACGCTGTTGCTGTTCTGATTCGCGCAGTAGACCTTGTTGCCGGCCGAATCCCAGGTCAGGCCGACCGGATTATCTCCGACCGGAATTGTGGCTCTGACCGTGTTGTCTGATGCGTTGATGACCGTGACGGTGTCGTTCCCGGGATGAGCGCAATAGACCCGGTTGCTGGTCGGATTGTAGACTATGGCCCGAGGGTCGAGACCGACAGGGTAGTTGACTACCGGAATCGTAGCGATGACGGCGTTCGTATCGCCCGCGATTACCTTGATGTTGTCGCTGGTCTGATTGGCGCAATAGACCCGGTTATCGGTCGTATTGTAGGCCAGACCGCACGGATTGAGTGACACCGGAATAGTGGTCTCTAGCCACTGAGCGAATCCCGCAGTCAGCAGATAGCCAACCGCAAGCAGCACAGAGCGCTTCATCTCATCCTCCTATCTTGTCACAACGACCTTGGTGACGGCTAACGGCTGACGGCTGACGACCCACGGCTCCAACCGGACGAAGTAGACGCCGACAGGTAGCACGCCCGAGGGGATGCGGACCTCGTACCGGCCCGGAGCTACAGCGCCTTCAGACAGCGAACGCACCAGCCTGCCTCCCGCGTCGTAGATGCCGAGGGAAACAGGGACATGACCCAATTCCGTCGAGGAATTGGGATCGTGTCCCGTTGCACCCGGCACTTCGTACCTCACCGTAAACGCTCCGCGTGCTGGGTTCGGGCTGATTGAGAGCGCCCAGTGCAGCGGCACGTTGTAAGTTCCCTCGGCTACGCCGCCGCTGATGAACGTGATGACGCTGTCGGAGATATCGAACTGCCAGGCGGCCCGGGACATCGCGCGTGAGCCGGCTTGGGACACGATCCCAATCGAGGACGATTGGGTCATGTCCCCGCCGACCTGCCCGTAGGC
>Ga0172371_10004019_pt1 | contig 22500 bp, 16 predicted proteins | sample Lak12m_FD_114543 | JGI IMG/M metagenome (GOLD analysis project Ga0172371, IMG submission 114543) | Freshwater microbial communities from Kabuno Bay, South-Kivu, Congo - kab_022012_12m | ecosystem: Environmental > Aquatic > Freshwater > Lake | place: Democratic Republic of the Congo: South-Kivu...
AATATTTTTAGAATATCTCAAGACAAATCTGTCGGAATGGCGGAATTGGTAGACGCGCAAGGTTGAGGGCCTTGTGAACGCTTTAGTTCGTGGGGGTTCAAGTCCCCCTTCCGACACCATCGTTGACTTTTCTAATCTCTTCAATAAAAAAACGATGGGACATCTAAGTATAATTTTGAAATTGAGGTTCTTCGGTTCTTCACCAATTATAGGGGGGCAACCCATTCTAACAAATTAGATGTAATAAATGCTATAATATTTATTATTAAAAAATAAAAAAAATTTCCTATAAAAGGAGGTTTTTTTATATTAACTTTACCTGTACTCTCTCTTGCAATAAAGGTGGTGTCAATAACCGCTTCGCTGCCTTTCTTATCTTCATTATTTATTAAATTATTTATCATCTCCCAGGCCGTTTGCCCTATTTTGTGCCTTGAGACTTTAATATTAGAAATTAGTGGTTCTGTATATCTATCATTAAACCCAATAATAGATATATCTTCCGGTATATTAAAACCTCTTTTTTTGGCTTCTGATAAAAATCCCATTGCTGCAAGGTCAGCCAGTACTATTACAGCTGTTGGAGGACTGGTAATAGACAGTATCTTGCCTGCTGCAGCAATACCTCCTGCAATGCCCGTTTCAGGAGTTATATTTATCTCAAATACTTCTGGTTTATTTATTTTATTTAAATATTTTTCAGTTATGTTTAAAAATGTTTCTTTTCTTTTTTTTATTGTTTTTATATCACTTTGCGCAGTTATAAAAGCTATGTCCTTATGGCCAAGACTAATAAGGTGGTCTATTGCTTGTTTTATACCTGTTCCAAAATTTTGCTTTATATTGCTCATTAAATAATCAGTTTTATTTCCCTCAAATGTTACAACTGGGATATTTTGGGAAATAAGGGATAGTGACAGGGGTAATTCATATTCATGTATAATAAAAATCACACCATCTACACGCTTTTCTATTAACCTTGTAACATGCTGTGAAGCTTTTATAAAACTATATTTAGTATTGCATAAAAAAATGTCATAATTATGTTTTAATGCTTCAGATTGTAATGAATCAAAAATTAAACGGTAAAAAGGGTGGCTGATATCTGAAACAATTAAGCCAATTGTGTATGATTGGCTTAATTTAAAACCTCTGGCCAATATATTAGGTTGATAATTAAGTTCTTTAATTGCTTCAAGTACTCTTTTTTTAGTGGATTCTTTTACAAACTTAGTTTTGTTGATTACATGAGAAACAGTAGAGTAGGACACTCCTGCTTTTTTGGCTACATCTATAATATTTACCATAATCAACCTTTACCAAATATATTTCATATTATTCTTCATTATATCAATAATTTTTTAATTAGAAATTATTTTAATTGCTTAATATAATTTAATTTTTTTAAGAGCTGCAATAAATTAAAATATATCAATATTAAATTGACAAGATTTTAAAGAAAATATATGATTGTGAAAATTTTAGACAAACGTTTGAATATATTTTATAAATTATGAAAATATTATTTTTGTATACTGAGATTAATCAGAAATTCGGGCCCCTATATTACCAGCATGGCATAGCTTCATTATCGGCAGTTTTAAAAAAAGAGCTGCAAGACATATCCATTTCCCTGGTTCATCCTACCAGAGAAGCCGACCTTTCAAATTGTGAAGAGCTCATTAAGAAAATAAAACCAGATATTGTAGCGGCATATTCAACAGCGGAACAGTTCCATTATATCAAAGAACTTATAAATAAAGTTCCTGAAGACATATTTACAATTTGCGGAGGTCCTCACACGACTTGCTTCCCAGAATGCATAGAAGAAATACCACGTCTTGACGCAATATGCATAGGGGAAGGCGAATATCCGATGCTTGAGCTTGCAGAAGCTTTAAACGACGGCAAAGATTTCACTAAGATAATGAACCTGTGGATAAGAAAAAATGGAAACATAGTAAAAAATGAAACAAGGCCTTTCATTTCAAATTTAGACGAACTCCCTTTTGAGGATTGGGAACTTTTTAATTTGCAGGAAGCTATAGAAAAGTATGGGCTTGCCCAACTTCGCTTCATGTCTACAAGAGGCTGTCCATATCACTGCACATATTGTTCAAACAGACGCATCAGCCGTTCTCAACCTGGCAGATATGTAAGATTCTTTTCAGCGGAGCGAATTCTAAGTGAATTAAATTTTGTTAATCAAAAGTATGATTTTGATGAAATTGTCTTTGATGATGATATTTTTATGATGGATAAAAAAATCCGTGAAGAATTCTGCGATAGATACCCTAAAGAGATAAGCAAACCATTTGTCTTTTGCGGTCGAGTCGAAATATGTAATCAAGAAATGCTAAAAGATTTGAAGTCTGCAGGAGCACGCAGGATAGATTTTGGTATAGAATCTGGTAATGAAGAACTTCGAAGAAATATTTTAAAAAGAAACATGACAAATAATCAGATTTTAGAAGCCGTGGAGATGTCAAAAGCAGCCGGACTTCAGGTTAAAACTCTGAATATGGTTGGTCTTCCCGAAGAAACAATTGCCAAATCTTTAGATACCGTAAACTTAAACCGGCAAATAAAACCAGATGTAGCAAGTGTATTTATATTTTTTCCTTATCAGGGAACAGAATTGTATGACTCTTGTATTGAAAAAGGATATTTCAACCCAGGCGAACCATTGGCCAAAGGTTATATATCAAGGAGAAGTTCACTCCTTAATATGCCTTATTTTTCCAGGAAAGATATACAGAAATGTTTCCAAAAATTTGGATTCCGTGTTTTTATGAAATATTCATTAATAAAAGCGATTGGATATGCTGTAATTTACTCAAAACATGGTGAATTCTTTTTAAAAATTACTGTAAGGATCCGCAAAATCCTTGCAACCACATTAGCGGGATTTAAAGCTTCTTTCTATTAGTAAAGAAGGGTAACACAAAATGAAAATAGGTGTGATGTTAAGGCATCTAAATGAAATTGGCGGCATTAATGTTTATACAAAAAATGTTATTGAAAATTTGCTTGAGATTGATAGAAAAAATGATTATGTTTTTTTATACAATTCTGATTCTTTAATTGGCACTTATTCTAAATATGAAAATGTTAAAGAATTAGTTATAGAGAAAAAAAATAAATTCCTTTGGGATCAGTTTTATATACCCCGAATAATAAGAACAGAAAAGATTGATATAATTTTTAACCCTAAACTTTCCATACCTTTGTTTACCTCTGCCAAAAAAGTTCTTACCATGCATGGATTGGAACAGTTTGCTTGTCCAAGTGCATTTAAATTATACGACAATATATATGCCCATATTATGATGCCTCTGTTTTGCCGATCTGCACATTCTATAATAGTTATGACAAATATTGGTAAAAAGGATCTCATAAAATATCTGAAAGCAAAAAGCGAAAAAATTGAGGTTATTCATGAATCCTATCATAAAAGATTTGAAGTTAAAAAAAATCCTGAAAAACTTTTGGAAATAAAACAAAAATATAATCTACCGGAGAAATTTATTTTATTTGTAGGCGGACTGGCACCATTAAAAAATTTTAAAAATATTATCAGAGCTTTTAATATAGTTAGAAAAAAAACTTCTGTTAAACTGATTATTGCAGGATTTAAAAGATTCAAATATGCTAAAGACCTGGAATTGATAGATAGGCTTCAACTGCAGAATGATATTATAATTTTGGGTTTTGTCCCAGATGACGATCTTCCATACCTTTACAATCTGGCTCAGTGCTTTGTTTTTCCGTCCCTATACGAAGGTTTTGGTATTCCGGTACTCGAGGCGCAAGCTTGTGGATGTCCCGTTGTAAGTACAAAAACTGGCGCTACGCCAGAAGTCTCAGGTGGAGCAGCAATCCTGGTAAATCCTTATAGTCATAGAGAGATAGCACAGGCAATTTATGATATTTTAACAGAAGAAGATTTAAAAGAAAATCTTGTAAAGGCCGGAATTGAAAATGTAAAAAAATATACCTGGTTAAAAACTTCTGAAAAGACTTTGCAGTTATTTGAGAAAATATCTCAATCTTCCAATTTTGTAAACAATGGGACACCATCATAAATGGGAACCGTAAGATTTCGGATCTTCACCAAATTCCGCGCTGACTGTTTCTATGCCTAAATTTGAAGCAATGAATTTTGCTGAATAAATTACCGACAAAACTATACTACTTACCAGGTTAAAACTGGTCAAAATACCGTTACTATTATTATGCCGCAAGATTATACTTAAGAAAATTGAATTCTTTTCAAAAAGTGAATCATTATAAAATTAATCAAAAATTAAAGAAATTGATAAGTATAATACCCGTAAAGAGGTGTAATTTTGGAAAAGTTAAAAAAAATTTTTAAGGGAAAAAGTAAAAGCATAAATGCAATATATATATCATCATATATACCCCGGAAATGTGGAATTGCAACTTATACAAAAGATTTGACTGAGGCCGTCAACCATATCAATCCATACTCCGATGCGGTAATATTTGCAATGGTTAAACCGGAAGATAAAATTAATTATGGTCCTGAAGTTAAATTTAAAATTAAACAATATGAACTTGAATCTTATATTACAGCTGCCAAGTGTATTAATAAATCAAAAGCAGATATTGTAATTCTGGAACATGAGTTTGGTCTTTATGGAGGTAAATTCGGAGAATATATTATTAATTTAATGGAGCTTGTAAAAAAGCCCATAATTGTTACAGCTCATACAATACCTGACGATCCCAGTAAAGGATATGGTTTGGTTTTGAAAGATGTAATTAAGTTTGCTGAAAAAGTAATAGTAATGATGCCCCAAAGTGTGGGAAAACTTATAAATAATTATAATTGTTCCAGTGAAAAAATAGAGATTATTCCTCACGGTGTTCCCGATATACCTCTGGAACCTAATACTAAATACAAAAAGGAAAAAGGATTTGAAGACAGATTGATCCTGGGCAATATAAATCTTTTATCAGAGATTAAAGGGCTTGAATATACAATAGAAGCCATAAAGGATATAAAAAAAGAATTTCCTAATATATTGTATTTTATAATTGGCCAGACACATCCTGTTGTACTGCAAAATGCTGGTGAAAAATACAGAAATTTTTTAGAGGAAAAAATAAAACTGTATAATTTGCAGGAAAATGTGAAATTTATAAATGAATATTTAACCTTAGATGAGCTAATTGAGTGGTTAAAGGTTATAGACATTTATATAACTCCATATCTGGACCCGGAGCAGTCGGCTTCAGGTGCGCTGGCATATGCAATCGGAGCAGGTAAAGTATGTATTTCAACACCTTATCTGTATGCAAAAGAAGTTTTAGCAAAGGGCAGAGGCATAATTGTACCTTTCAGGAATTACCAGGCAATTGCAGATGTTGTAATAGACATATTTAAAAACCCTGAAAAAAAATCAGCAATTGAAAAGAAAACATATGATTACGGGAGACTAATGACGTGGCATAACGTAGCTGTCCAACACTTTGACCTGTTTGATGAAGTTATATATAATCATGAAACCATAGATTTCGACCAGTACATTTGGGAGCAAGACATACCGGAAAACATTAATCCTTTAATGGAAATTAAATCAAGGACCGCCAGTGTTTGAATTTATCAGTATGTAAAATGAGATATGTCCATAGCAGGGTCATTGGTTCAAAACTAATAACCGCATTATATTCCTTCCAAAGTAGTAAATTTCATACGATTGGTGTATAATTATTTAATAAATATTTTTAATATTATTATAATAAAGTTATTAATATTTAATTAATAAATAATTTGAAAGAAGTATATCATTTGAAAGAAGCGTATTTGTATAAAAAATTAACCACAAATAAAATCAGATGCGACCTGTGCTCGCACAGATGTGTAATTTCAGAAGGTGGTAAAGGTAAATGTTATGTAAGAGAGAATAGAAACGGAACGCTATATACTCTTGTTTATGAAAATATAATAGCTGAAAATATAGATCCAATAGAAAAAAAACCGCTGTTTCATTTTTTACCTGGTACAAAAACATTATCAATTGCCACTCCAGGATGCAATTTCAAGTGCTTTTTCTGCCAGAACTGGCAAATTTCGCAAATGCCTTGTGATTACGATAAGATTGAAGGAAAACCGGTTTCTCCTGAACAGCTGGTAGATAATGCACTGGAAAACGGATGTGCAAGTATATCCTATACCTATACAGAACCGACTATTTATTTCGAGTTGGCATATGACACGGCCAAACTTGCCAATGAAAATAATATAAAAAATGTGTTTGTAACAAATGGTTTTATGACTAAAGAATGTATCCAGATGATAGAGCCTTATCTTGATGCTGCAAATATTGATTTGAAAAGCTTTTCTGAAGAATTTTATAAAGATAAAATAGGCGGTAAGCTAAAACCGGTTCTTGATAATATAAAGTATATGTATGAATTAGGTATATGGATCGAGATTACAACTCTGCTTATTCCGGGACTAAATGACTCTGCAGATGAGCTGCAGGAAATTGCCGGTTTTCTGGCGGGCATAAGCAAAGCAATTCCATGGCACATCAGCGCTTATTATCCTCAGTATAAGGCTAAAATACCCTCAACTGAAGTTGACAGCATCATAAAAGCAGTCAAAATTGGTAAAAAAGCAGGGTTAAAATATGTCTATGGGGGAAATATTTCCGGTGGAAAACTTGAAAATACCATATGTTTTAACTGCGGAGATTTGCTTATTAAAAGATCTGGTTTTACTGTCGGAGAAAACAAAATAAAAAATAACTCTTGTATTAAATGCGGTACAAAAATCGATGGTATTTTTGACGAAAATCTAGGTTATTAACTTTTATTTTTTTTTGTTTTATAATAGGCATTCGTACAATTGGACCATTTATTTATCAAAGTGGCGTAATTTTAACAAAGGACATAATTGTGGCGGCATAGCCAAGTGGTAAGGCAGAGGTCTGCAAAACCTTTATCCCCGGTTCGAATCCGGGTGCCGCCTCCAAGTGACCACTGGTGAACGGGAATTTTGTATTTTAATTCAAACTTATAAGTCTATTGCATAAAGATTTAAGTTAAGGGGAATATCATCTTCTAGAATTGAAAAAATGCCCGGGTTCTATTAGAATTAATCGGAATTTAAATAATTTCATTCAGAATTTCATTCAGGGATGTGTGTATGGCCTTAAAAATATTAAATGGTCCCTATAATCCACTAACAAAAAAAGATGTTGAAATAATATATTCAAATGCACTTAAGGTTTTAAGTGAAATTGGTATTTGTGTACCTGGAGATGATGCAAAAAAAATTTATAGAAAATTAGGATGCCGTTTTATTGATGAAAAACAAACTATTCATATTGATAGTAAATTAGTTGAGAAAGCTTTAAAAGATTCAAGAAAAAGTTTCTTATTAAGTGGTAGAAATTCTTCTCACGATGTTATTATTGGAAAAGGTCAAATTTATTTTACGAGCGGGGGAGCTGCCCCAGGTTATTTAATGCATAATGAAAAAATACCAATTAGTATTAAACTAACCGAACTTATTAAATTAACTCGTTTAATAGATTATCTGCCATATATTGATATCTGTCATAGAATGGTAGAGCCAAGTGATATTCCAAAAGATATTTTGGATGTAAATAAATATTATGCATGTGTAAAGAATACGACCAAACATATTGTAACTTCTGTTTCAGATGTTGATGGTTTAAAAAAGATAATAAAAATTGCGGAGATTGTTGCCGGATCAAAAAAATCTTTAAATGAAAAACCTTTGGTAACTATTGTTTGTTGTTGGATGATATCACCTTTAACCCTTCATCCAAAAACAACTTCAATAGCAATTGAAGCAATTAAGCGTGGAGTTCCTGTAGAATTCTCAACTTGTCCAATGTCAGGAAGCACAGCACCTGTTACATTGGCTGGAACACTGACCCAATTCTTAGCAGAGATACTAAGCGCAAAAGTTTTGGCATATGGTATTAATCCGGATGCTCCTGTAATAATTGGCGGTGTACCGGCCATTAGCGATCCCAGTAACCTGAGATTTTCCTCAGGGGCCCCGGAATTCAGTTTGTTAAATTCAGGCGCTGCTCAACTTGGCCGATTTTTAAATTATCCTAATATAGTGTCGGCCGCCTATTCGGATGACAAAATGATGGGGGTACAGGCAGGATATGAGACAGCTCTTTCTGCTCTTTCAGTAGCTATGGCAGGCGGAGAAATAATACATGGTTATGGTTTGTTTGATTCTGCAATGACAGTCTCAGCAGAATCTATTATTATTGGAAATGAAATAGCAGGTATGGTTAAACGTATAGTAAATGGGATAACTGTAAGTAACGGGAAAATTGGTTATGATGCAATAAAAAGAGTTGGCCCGGGAGGCAATTTTGTTATAGATGAGCACACTTTAAAAAACTTTCGCAGTGAATTATTTTTTCCAATTATAAGTAATCGCAGTGCACGCGAAAAATGGTTGGAAAATAAAGCAATTGATACTGCTGAGTATGCTTGGCAAATCTCTAATAAAATTTTGGATAATCATAAACCAGAAATTTTGGGAAAATCGATTATTAAAAGTATTAAATCAGAGTTTCCTGAAATCATAAACATTTAAAAAATGGAACTTAACAGCATTATTAAAAAAATAAAAAAACAGGAAATTTTAGATGAAGTTAAAAATCTTATCTCTATTCCCAGTCATTCTAAGATTTCTGATCAAGAAACAAGAATTGGTGAGTTTATTTATAAAAGGTTTAAAGAAAATGGATTTATAGTTGATTTACAGGAGGTAGAATCTAATAGAAATAATGTTATTGTTAAAATAATAGGAGAGCGTAATGATTCCAAAAATAGTAGATCGCTAGCTCTTATCGGGCACATGGATACTGTGCCTCCTGGAATTGAAATGCCGGACCCCTATAAACCAAAAATAACAAACGGGAAACTATTGGGCAGGGGTGCGACAGATATGAAAGCTGCAGTTGGTGCAATGATTCAAACTTTATTAATTATAAAAAAAAGTGGGGTTAAATTAAAGGGCGACTTATATTTTATAGGTGTTGTCGGGGAGGAAACAGGTGGGATCGGTACAAATTATCTTGTTAAAAATGGTTTTAAATCTAATTTTGCAGTTGTAGGAGAACCAACAAATTTAAATATATGTACTTCTCATAAGGGTGATTATGAATTATGCATTACAATAAGAGGCAAATCAGCACATGGAAGTATGCCTGAAAAAGGAGTAAATGCCATTGTAGCAATGGCTGAGTTTATTGTAAAAGTTAAGGAACTCCTTATTCCGGAAATAAAAAAGAGAATTCAGGAAAATACAGGATTTCCTACAATAAATTTTGGATTAATACAGGGAGGGAACAAAGTGAATGTTGTTGCAGATATCTGTAAATTAGAAATAGACAGAAGATGGATAATCAGTGAAAGTATCCCTCAGATTAATTGTGAGTTTAGAAATATATTGGACCAGATTTGTAAAAAAAATCCTTTATTAAGTTATGAAATAACTTCAATGCATCCCATTGATTCTTGCTTTGGTCCTTTTAGCATTCCACGAAATCATGAATTAGTCGTTCGAACAAAAAGGGTTTTATCAAATATGGGTTATGATACAAGTACCATAAGTATTAATGCATGGACCGATGCGGCAACTTTAATGAACGCCGGAATTCCAACAATTATATTAGGCCCTGGTGACATAGAACAGGCTCACACTAATGAAGAATGGGTTGAGGTTCAGCAAATAATAAAAACGGTAATATTTTATTTAATTTTAATTAAAGAATTTTGTGATTGGTATAATTAAGGATATCAATTATTTTAGGAGTGTGGGATGAAAAAATATGCAGTTGTTCCTTTAAAGATTCCTCGTTCTGGAATCCGTGAAATAATGGATATTTCAAGCCATATTGAAAACGTAATACATCTTGAAGTCGGACAGCCAGACTTCAATACCCCAAGTCACATAATTGAAGCAACCTGTCATTATTTAAAAGAAGGTTATACTAAATATATCCCAAATGCCGGAATGGATAAATTAAGGAATTCTGTGGCACAGTATTTTGAGCGTAAGACTGGAATTAAAACTGATTATTCAAATATTTTAATAACTCCAGGTGCAGTATTCAGTGTGGCTACTGCTTTTTTAACTGTCCTGAACCCTGGTGATGAGGTATTGTTACCTGATCCGGGATGGCCGAATTATGTAATGGCTGCCTCACTCATTCATGCGGTACCTATTTTTTATAATTTATTACCTACTAATAATTTTCTTCCAAATTTCAAGGAAATCAAGAACCTTATATCTTCAAAAACCAAAATGCTGGTGATTTGTAATCCTTCTAATCCCACGGGTCGTGTTTATAATTCTCATCTTGTAAATGAGTTTTCAAAACTTGCCACTATTCATGATCTTTTTTTATTATCAGATGAGATTTATGGTGAAATTATATTTGATAATGAGTTTGTCAGTGCCCTTGTTCATGATACTGATGAACGCACATTTATTATTTCGGGGGTATCTAAAAGTTACTCTATGACTGGATATAGGGTAGGATTTACTCGCGCCAGAACTGATTACATAGAGGTGGCAACTAAAATTCAGGAAGGATTTGTTTCCTGTGGTTCAGGATTTAATCAATTAGCCGCTGCTGAAGCGCTTGATGGACCTCAGGATTGTGTAATTGAAATGAAAAAAGCCTATAAGCACCGTAGAGATATTGTTCTTAATATTCTGAGTGAATATAATCTTTACAAATATACACCTGAAGGTGCTTTCTATCTATTAATTGATATCTCTTCTACAGGGATGAATTCTCATGATTTTTCTCTCCGGTTGCTCGAGGAAAAGAAGGTTGCAGTTGCTCCCGGCAATACATTTGGCCAGATGGCTAAAGATTATATACGCATATCTTTTGCTTCATCAGAAGAAAATCTAATTGAAGGAATTAAACGTATATGTTTGATGATTTTAGAGAATAAAAAGGGATAGCGGAAATGATATCATTTAGGTTAAATATTATAAAAAAAATCCAAGTTATTATCTATATTATTTTTTATATAATTTAAACCATACCTTATTGCCCCAAACATGCCTGCCTTATCATTTAAAGTGGAATAACAAATTCTACATTTTGAAGGAAATATCTGGTCCACCCGGGTAATTAATTTCTTTAAAAAATTTTGACCAAATCTAACAATTTCTCCATTAATTATAATAAGTTCAGGATCAAACATAACAATAATAGTTGTGATGCCCGTCGATAATTTTTTTATAATATCATCATCTATTAAATCTTTAATTTTTTTATTATTTTTATATAAATTTAATATAGCATCAAAATTACTTATTTCTATATCACTATTATTTTCTTTAAGATACTTTTCGGTTAAAGCCTTTATGTATTTTATATCGCAATGTGATTCAAAATAACCAATATTATTATATGAATTTTCAAATTTGCGATGTTCCATTTCACTTGGAATAGGTAAAAATGCTACCTGGCCTAAATATCCGCTATTACCATATCTTATTTTTTTGTCTATTATAACTCCCGCAGCGATACCGGTTGTTATTAATAGATACACCATATTTGATACGCTTCCATAACTCTTCCAGTGCTCTCCAAGGGTTTCGAGTTTTACATGGTGCTCTACTAAAACAGGCACTTTATATCTTTCTTTAAAAATTGATTCCAGATTTTTACCTACCCAATCTTTTACATATGGCGCCCAATTAATCACTTTAGTTTTTAAATCAAATGTTTCTGGAGAACCCACAACAATAAACCGAATTTTATTAGTGTCGATATCACTAAGAATTTCATCTATATTAGAAAATGTTATATTTAATATATCTAGGGCATTATTGTATTCTGGAAATAATGTCTCATGTCTTCTTATGCTTACGCCGTTTAAATTACAGACAGAAAGAAATATTTTTTCAGGAGTCATAATTACAATTAAAAAATAAAAATAATTTTCATTAAAGTGCAATAATGTAGGATTTTTTCCGACCTTTCCGGTTATTTTTTTACCTTCAAAAATGATATTTAAGTTGATTAAATCCTTCACGACAGATGATGCCGTTGATTTTACTACTCCCAATTCCTTTGACAACTGAGCCCTGTACATGGGTCCTTTCTCTCTCAAAACTCTAATTGCAATACTTTGTTTTCTCAGTTTTAAATATTTTTGGCTATAAACTTCTTTTTTATCAGTCATTTTTGTTTGAAATCTATATTGATTTAAAATCTATATTGTATTTTTTTATCTAGAAAATATAAAGTTTTTGATTAAATTTAATAATCGGTTTTGGAAATTATTCCTGTTCTATATTATAGGATATTTAATAAGTTCGCAATATGGACTTAATATTATTCTATAATCCTGAAATTATTATTTAAAATAATATTTTTGAAATAAAGATAATTTACTAAGTTTTATGTTTAATTTAATGGCGAAAATATCTTTGGAGAAACTAAAATAATAGATTCTCAAGATAAAAAAAACTTGACATAATTCTTGTATATTAATAATATAATAATAAGTCTAAGCTTCAAACTATTTCATTAACTAAGTAAAAGAGGTGAAAGGTGTCTTTAAATAATCTATTAAGTCCAATCAAATTAGGTGATTTAGAGATTTCGAACAGGGTAGTTATGGCGCCTATGGGCGGAGGGGATCCTTCAACTAATACGGATGAAACTTTTCCAAAAAAAGTTTTACGGTTTACAGAAGAACGGGCCATAGGTGGAGCTGGCCTTATAATAACACCATTTTGCAGGGTAGATAAACTTGCAAGTGTACCAATATATGGTATATATGATGACCGTTTTATACCTACACATATGGAATTTGTCGAGAGGGCCCATAAACATGGTTCAAAGGTATTTAACCAGATTGCTTTAATGGGTGGTAAGCCTGGCAGAGAGGCACCTTCCTCAATTTATAATATTAATTATTATGAGAAACCGCGAGAACTTTCAACTGAAGAAATGGACAGGCTTGTTCAATCATTTATTAGTGCCGCAGGGAGAAGTTTTAAAGCCGGTTATGATGGAGTAGAAGTTCACGGGGGCCATACATATTTTATTGGTGCCACTATGTCGCCTGCTCTTAATAAAAGGACTGATAAGTATGGCGGAACCTTTGAAAAAAGAATGAGATTTGTTACCGATGTAATTATTGGTATCAAAGAAAAATATTCCCGATTTCCGGTTGGTTTTAAATTCAGTGCACATGAAGAAATTCCAGGTGGAGTAGATATCGAATTAGGTCAAAGAATTGCAATGCATATTGCCAGTTTGGGAGTCGAATACCTTCATGTGTCATCAGCATCATCTACCCTTCAAATTTACAGCAAATACCCATCTCTTTCTTCATTGTATAGTTCCAGAAATGCTCTTGTGCCCCTGGCGGCAGAAATAAAAAAATTGTGCCCTAATACTATAATATTGGCCACAGGGGGCATCGATGTTCCGGAAGAAGCAGAAGCGTTTATTGCATCTGGAAAATGCGATATGGTGGTATTAGGCAGGGCTCTGTTAGCGGATCCCCACTGGCTAAATAATGCAAGAGAGGGAAAACCTATTACTCCATGCATAAGATGTATGGTCTGTTATAGTAATTTATTCAACTATAAGGAACTTGAATGTACATTAAACCCTTATTTATTTCATGAGGCTGAACAGGATTTATCTATACCATCCAAGATAAAGGACGTAATGATAATAGGTGCCGGACCTGCTGGTTTAAGATGTGCCCTAACTGCTTCAAAAAGGGGTCATAATGTTACTCTTTATGAGAAAAAACCATATATAGGCGGCATGATGTATCCGGGAAGTAAGCCCATCTGCAAACAGGAAATAAAAAGAGCAATAGATTACTTTGAAGAAGAAATCAAAAGAAGCAATGTAAAGTTGGTACTAAATACAGAAGTAACCAAAGAATTAATAGACAAACAAAGCCCGGATGTTTTGGTTATAGCTTCAGGCGGGGTTCCTATAATACCGGATATTGAAGGCATAGAAAAATCACATTTAAGTACCGCAATTGATGTTTTAACTGATATTTCTAAGTTCCCAGTCGGGAAAGCAGTTGTAGTTGGAGGTGGAGATGTTGGTTGTGAAACGGCATGTTATCTGGCAGATCAGGGATTTGATGTCACTATTATAGAAAAACTAAATGATATTTTAAATGATGCCGTTATGCTCCAGGTTAAGATGGATATGCTAAATTTATTAAAAGAGAAAAAAATAAAAGTTATGACAAATACGAGTGCAAACAAAATTATAGATAAAGGGATAGAGGTTATCCTGCCTAATGGCAAGCAGGGCGGTTTAGATACTGACTTGGTTGTAATAGCTATGAATCAGAAACCTAGTAATAAATTTAAGTTATCAGTGAAAGCAGAAGAGACATTTGCATTAGAGGAGGCTGCTTCAATCGATAAATTTGCAGCATCTGTTAATGTTGATTTAGTTTACACGATAGGTGACGCTAAATCAATCGGTAGGATTAAAAATGCAGTTTTTGCCGGTGAAGAAATTGGCCGTAAAATATAAGACAGGAGAATTGCTGAAATAATAAATTTAATATTTCCAATTTTAAAAAATCTAAAATCATATTTTTGAGAATTGAAAATTTTAAATATTTTTTTTGCGGGTTTTTTTAGAGTTAAAAAACATAACAATAATTATACAATATCAGGCGAAAAGGATTATGAAAATAACAGATAATATTTATATAGTAGGCGGAAGCAGTTTTGGGTTAAGTCATGAATTTGACAGTAATGTTTATGTAATTGATTGTAAAAATGAAATGGTCATGATTGATACAGGTGCAGGTTTAGCTACAAATCTTATATTGGAAAACATAAAAAATGATGGCATTAATATTAAAAATCTATCAAAAATATTTTTAACACACAGCCATGTTGACCATTCCGGCGGGGCATATGAATTAAGAAGCAAATATAATTGCGATGTATTTATATCCGGGAAAGAGGCGGATTTTATAGAGTCGGGAAATGAGAAAGATTTTGCATTGGATGTAGCTAAAAGAAGTGGGTTTTATTCTTTAGATTACAAGTTTAAACATTGTGAAGTATCTGCCAGATTAATGCACAATGATGTAATTAAATGTGGTCCTTTTATTTTTAAAATTTTAAATATCCCTGGACATAGCAAAGGTTCAATAGCTTTGGTAGCAGACTTTCTTAAAGGAAAAGCGATATTTTCTGGTGATATTGTAAGTGGGGAAGGTATCATTTGTTATTTGAACTGTAAAGGATCAGAATTATCTGATTATAGAAAATACATTCATAGGCTCGCAAATCTGGGTATTGATATGATATTTCCCGGGCATGGAGTTTTTACTCTTTCTGATGGACAAAAATATATAGATAAAGCTATTTATGATTTGAGTCTTTTAACACCCCCAAGAACTTTAACTTGAGCAATAGAATTTTATACTTTAATGTGAGATCAAAATGAAGGAGGTGGTTTTAATATATATTTTAAAAATAAGATAATTGGAGATTAGATTAGAAAGGAGTTAAGTATGCCATAATTTCTATGAGATAGTATTTAGGTATTTAATGTAAATTTAAAAATAATGAAATTTGATTCTTATAACATTGAGATTATTAATTTAAATGCCTAAAACTATAAGTAGGATAAATTTTAAGTAATTATTATAAAAGGAGAGTTAAATGAAAAAAATATTAATAGGTTTTTTAGTTATTGTTGTAGCAGTTTCTATAGTACTGATAGGTGCAGGTTGTAATGGTCAAGCAGCAGAAACTACCACGGCTTCACAAGAAAAATTCACAATAGGATATGATATTTACTATGAAGGGAACGTATGGTCACTTCAGATGGTAGAAGAGTTCAAATATCATCTTCAGCAGGAATATTCCGACATGGTAAAAGAAGTCTTTTACACAAGTAGTGGATATGATGTAACAAAGCAGCTTAATAATTTCGATGATCTTGTAGCTAAAGGTTGTGACATAATTTTTATTCAGCCACTTGATCCGACTGCTCTTGTAGATAAAATTAAAGAGGCCACGGATGCAGGTATCTATGTAATCGTATTTGCTATTGGTATGGAAGGCGAGGATTTTACTGCTTATGTGAATTGCGATGAAGTACAAATGGGTCAAGTAAAAGGTGAATGGATGGTAGAGCAGTTAAATGAAAAAGGCCAAGTGGTACCTATGAATGGTATTGCCGGAACACAAACCTGTATAGATATTGCAAATGGATGGAATTCTGTATTTGAGAAGTACCCTGATATAGAGGTTCTACCTGAAGTATTTACTGATTGGGATTATGCCAAAACAAAAATAGAAATGACAAACGTTCTTCAGGCATATCCTGATTTAAGTGGTGTAGTCAGTTACGACGACCCTGGCGCAATTGCAGAAGCTTTTATGGAAGCAAATCATGCCTGGATGCCAATCACATGGGAAGATGAAAATAGAGCTATGCGAATATGGAAAGAGAATAAGGACAAAGGCCTCAAGGCAATAGTACAAACAAAACCTGCCTGGATAAGTTATGATGCATTAAAGGTAGGAATGGCTGTTTTAAAGGGAGAACCTTATGAGAAAATGAATATAATCCCTGCAACTGTAATTACTGAGGATGAAATTGATAAATATTACAAGCCCGATCTGCCGGATCAGGTTTATTGTCTGACAACACTTCCGAATGATGTGCTTGAGGAACTCGTTGGTAAAGTAGCACAATAATGTTTGTACAATGATTAGCGCGATATTGAAATCGCGCTAATCAAAATAAAAACAACTATAAGTAAATATTAAAATTGAGTAATAAGAAATTGAAAATAAAAGAAATCAGTGAAAGATACAGGGCAGTTATTTCTATTTATGCTTTTCTTATAATATTCGTTTTAATATTTTCGATATTTTTTCCAGTTTTTAGGACCCCTCTAAATATTTCCAATATATTAATCCAGATAACACCCCTTGCTCTTGTTGCCATAGGTCAAACCATAGTACTAATTGGTGGTGGAATAGATCTGACCGTAGGAGTAGTTATATCTTTAACAACTGTTATAACTGCAAATGCAATGGGGTTACCATTTGTGGGAATCTTGGTTGGATTGATTTTGGTATTTGTTATCTCAGGATCGATTGGATTTATAAATGGGTTTCTATGTAATGAGACTAACATACCACCAATCATAATTACTCTTGCTATGGCTAGCATAATTAAGGGTCTAAATCTTTTATATAGAAATGAACCAGGGGGACAGGTCCCTAAAATATTAAATAAAATTATATATTTTAAAATGGGTATTATCCCAATATCTATACTAATAGTGTTGTTGTTCTATGGAATCTTTGCTTATTTTATGAGTCGCAGCAAATTAGGTCAGTATATATATGCCGTAGGAAATGATGAAAAATATTCCCGTATGGCAGGTATTAATATTAAAAAAGTCAGATTATCCACATACATAATATGTGCCCTAATGGCCGGTGTTACCGGAATAGTCCTTTCCAGCAGAGTGGGTTCCGGGTCTCCTTTGATAGGTGATAACTATTTATTGGATTCCATTACTGCTGTCATAGTGGGGGGAACCGGTTTTTCAGGCGGTTCTGGTTTTATCTTAGGCACTTTGGGAGGTGCAACTTTAGTAGCATTGATGAGCAATGCCTTGAATATAAGTAACGTGTCGCCATTTTATCAATATATTGTTAAAGGATCATTATTATTGATTGCAATGATATTGAATTCAATTAGAAAGAAATAATTAATTTTATAAATGAATAGTATTTATAATAAAACTGAAATAAAAAGAAATAACACAAAGGGAGTTTTTGTTAAAATATTCAGTAGTTATGGGATATATATAGTAATCTTTTTATTGGTTTTGATATCAGGGATAGTATCTCCAAAAACTGTTGATCCAAAAAATCTTATTGAGATATTAAAGAATACTTCAGTTATAGGAATAATTTGTATTGGGCAGACCTTGCTTATCCTTACGAGAGGAATAGATCTTTCTGTAGGTGCGCAAGTAGTGTTTATTAATATATTAGTGGCGGGAATATCATTAGGTGATCCTAAAAAGACCTTTATCACTATATTAATTGTTCTTGCGGTTGGTGCCATTATAGGTCTATTTAATGGAGTGATAGCCGTGAAATTAAAGATTGAACCATTGTTAGGTTCATTGGGGGTCATGACACTTTTACAGGGCATTAGTTTCTTGTACACAAAAGGTTTTGCCAAAGGCAGCACACCCCCATTCATCAGAGCCATGGGAATAGGAAGGTTTTTTAATTTCTTACCCATTTCTGTTGTAATTTGGATTTTTTTGGCCATTGTTTTCAGCCTTCTTCTTAGCAGGACAATTTTTGGCAGATATGTTTATGCAATTGGATCTAATCCTAAAGCAGCAGGCATAGCAGGTATTAAAGTAGATAGAACACGTCTATTGATCTATGCTGTAAGTGGTGTTCTTACAGCAATAGCTGGGTTGATATGGTCCGGATTCCTAGGTACACCCACTTTAACAGGGGGCCAGTATCTCCCACTAGATTCAGTTGCAGCAGTTATTATAGGAGGTACAACCTTCGCTGGAGGCAAAGGTAGGATCATTGGCAGCATGATTGGAGCGGTTATTATAGTCTATCTGTCCAATTTCCTGACAATAATAGGACTTGGTATAGAATGGAAAATAATAGCACAAGGTTTGATTATACTGCTTTTAGTATTTATTTATGTCGGCAGAAAAAGTTATAAATAAAATATTATGGAAAATAATGAAATATTAAAGATTAGCAATATTACAAAGAATTTTACGGGTGTCAGGGCATTGAATGATGTGACAATGTCATTATTAAAAGGAGAAATACACGCAATAGTAGGTGAAAATGGAGCAGGAAAATCAACATTATGTAAAATTGTTTGCGGTGTTTATGGATATGACAAAGGCAGTATTATTTTTAATAATGTAGTTTTACCAAATGGTGATCCCCAAAAGATAAAGGAATTAGGTATCTCTATGATACCACAGGAACTTGGATTATTACCTAAACTGACTGTCCTGCAAAATATTTTTCTCGGTAATGAAAAAGGTAGAGCAGGTATAATTGATACTAAAAAATCCATAAAAATAAGTAATGATATTCTTTCAGATATTGGGATCAAATTGAATCTTAATACTGAAATAGCTAGATTATCATTGGACCAACAACAATTTGTTGCTTTGGCAAGGGTACTTGCAACAGATGCAAAGCTAATAATCTTTGACGAGCCAACATCCACTCTATCCAGTGAAGAGGCCAATAATCTCTTTAATATAATTAATCAACTAAAGAAGAAAGGTATTACAATAGTTTATATTTCTCATCGTTTGGAAGAAATATTTAGTTTTGCAGATAGGGTAACGGTTTTAAAAGATGGAGTTTTAGTTAGTACCGAAATTGTTAAAAAAACGAATAAGGAAGAAATAATAATCAAAATGGTGGGAAGAGAATTATTAAAAACCTTTCCTGAAAAAAGTAGGATTATGGATAAAGTACCAGTTTTACGCTTGGAGAATTTAACATTAAAAAATAAGTTAAAAAATATTAGTTTTGAAGCTTATAAGGGAGAAATACTTGGAATAGGTGGTTTGGTTGGTATGGGACAAGTCGATCTCGTTAATGTAATTTTTGGAAACGAAAAGATTACAAGTGGTTCAATTTTTTTAAATGAAAGACTAATTAAAAGTATCGATCCAAGCAAAGCCATAAAAATTGGTATTAATTTCCTTTCGAGTGACAGAAGGGGAGATATGCTTTTCATGAACCGTTCTGTAAAAGAAAATATTTCCATAGGCACCCTTAAGTATCGACAAAAAATGGGTTTTATAAATATGAAATCAGAAAAGGGTATAGTTAATAATAAAATTAAAGAACTCAATATAATCACACCTAATATTGAACAAGAAGTGCAATTTCTAAGTGGTGGAAATCAGCAGAAAATTATACTCTCCAGATGCTTAATAAAAAAACCAGAAGTACTTTTATTAGATGAACCTACACAGGGAATCGATGTAGGCGCAAAGGAAGAGTTTTATAGAGTAATCAGGCAATTAGCTGACGAAGGTCTAACGATAATAGTAATTTTTAGTGATATGATCGAATTGCTGGGCATGTCTGACCGTATTTTAGTGATGCATGAAGGAAAGATTAGTGCAATATTAAATTCTGAAGAGGCAAGTGAGGAAAAAATAATCAAAGCGGCCAGTGGTTTAAAAACTAAAACAGAATAATGCTCTTATAATAAATTAGAAAAGAAAGATTGGTCTTTATTATGACGAAATGTGCCAAAAATTTATATAATCCTCTTACAACTGAAGAAATTGAGATGATATATTCTTATGCTTTGAGAATTCTAAATGAGATAGGTATAAAAGTGCCGGGAGAAGACGCAAGAGAAATATACAGGAAAATAGGCTGCTCGTTTAATGATATTAACCAAACGGTTACAATAAATTCCAAGATTGTTGAAAAAGCATTAAGAGATTCTATTAAAAGCTTTACACTGGCAGGAAGAGATGCTTCAAATGATATTAAAATTAAAAAGGGCAATATCAGCTTTAGCACTGGTGGAGGTAGCCCAAATTATTTAGATTATGGTACCAAAAATGTCAGGAAAGCAACGCTGGAAGATGTTGCCCATACCTCTCATTTAATTAATAATCTTCCCTATATTGATATTTGTCATCGATCACTGGAACCTAGTGATGTGGAAAAAGATATTGTAAATATAAATAAATATTTTGCATGGGCAAATAATAATACAAAACATGTGGTTCTTTCTATAAGTTCTTTAGAAGGCCTCAAAAAAGTTATCCGTTGTGCTGAGCTAATCGCAGGTTCAAAAAGAGAATTAAGAAAAAGACCTATTGTATCTATTGTGTCTTCATGGGTAATTTCGCCCCTGGTTTATCACCCTGAGTCTACTTCGGTAATAATTGAAGCTATTAAAAATAGAATACCTGTTGAGTTTTCAAGTTGTCCCATGACTATGACATCATCACCTGCTACTCTTTCAGGTACGCTCACGCAGTTTCTGGCTGAGATTTTGGGCGGAAAGGTGCTTGCATTTGGAATTGATCCGGAAGCACCTGTGCTGCTTGGAGGTGCACCTTCGATAAGCGATCCATTTTCATTCGCATTTACTCCGGGTGCACCAGAATTTGGTTTATTAAATGCAGCAGCAGCGCAAATAGGCCGAGTTTTGGATTTTCCGACTGTTGTTTCAGCTGCATATTCTGATGATAATATGCAGAGCGCACAAGCAGGCTACGAATCTTCTCTTACTTCTTTGCTGACGGCACTAACAGGTACGGATATTTTACATGGATTTGACATGTTTAGTTCAGGGCTGGCGGTTTCAGCAGAGTCTACTGTAATTGGAAACGAAATTATTGGTATGATTAAAAGGATTATCAAAGGCATTGAAGTAAATACAGAAAAAATAGGCTTTGAAACTATAAAAGAAGTAGGTCCGGGTAAAGGATTTTTTATGACAGATCACACATTGAAAAACTTTAAAGACGAGCTTTTTTTCCCAAGCATAAGTAATAAAAAACCAAGGGATTTATGGCTCAAGGAGGAAGGTCTAGATACAAATGACCGTGCCTGGAATTTTGCTCAAGAGATTATGGAAAAAAAACCTGACAACCTTGAGAAATCAGTTTTGACTAAAATTAAGAAAGAGTTTCCAGAAATAGTAAATAAGTTATTTTAAGAAATAAGAATTAGAAAAAGTATAGGAAAGGAAATGCTTTGGAATTAATAAAAGAACTTAACCTTAAAAATTATGAAATTATTGCAGAGAAATTTTATTCTGGCGCAATATCTGACATATTAGATGATATGGGATACAGGAATCAAGCATTAGACCCTTCTATCAGGCCCATAGATAGCAGATTAAAAGTAGTTGGAAAAGCTATGACCATGATGGCAATTGATGTATTTGAAATTCCTGAAGAATGTTATGTTTTGGAACTTAAAGCAATGGATCAAATAAAAGAAGGAGAAGTCATAGTTGTTTCGACTAATTTTTCTAAAAGAACATGTTTTTGGGGGGAATTACTAACGACTGCATCAATAGTTAAAGGTGCCAGAGGTGCAGTAATGGATTCTTATACCAGAGATGCCAAAAAAATATTGGAAGTAGGATTTCCGCTATTTACGACTGGTTTTTCTCCGATAGATTCTGCCGGGAGAAGTGAGGTTATTAATTATAACTGTCACATCGAGATAGGTGGTGTATCAATAAATCCCGGAGATCTCGTTTTTGGTGATATTGATGGAGTTGTGATAGTTCCATCATGTATAGCTGTTGAAGTATTAAATAAAGCATACAATAAAATAATTGGAGAAAATAAAGTAAGAGAAGCCTTATTGGGGGGTATGAATGTATCAGATGCATATAACAAATATCATAT
>Ga0172371_10004022_pt1 | contig 22485 bp, 20 predicted proteins | sample Lak12m_FD_114543 | JGI IMG/M metagenome (GOLD analysis project Ga0172371, IMG submission 114543) | Freshwater microbial communities from Kabuno Bay, South-Kivu, Congo - kab_022012_12m | ecosystem: Environmental > Aquatic > Freshwater > Lake | place: Democratic Republic of the Congo: South-Kivu...
CCGCTGAGAAGCTGCCCCCCACGGCCGAGCCTGTCGCTGCCGCCGCCGCCCCCGCCGCCGTCCCTGCTGAGAAGCTGGCCCCCGCGGCCGAGCCTGTCGCTGCCGCCGCCGCCGCCGCCGCCGCCGTCCCTGCTGAGAAGGTGGCCCCCGCGGCGAAACCGGCGCCCCAGGTCGGTGAGGTCACCGCCAACCTGCTGGTCGTGCGGGCCCGGCCGGCATCCCATTACGAACGGATCGGGCAGTTCGGGCGCGGCGAGAAGCTCACCATCGTCGGCGGCACCGCGGACTGGTTCGAGGTGAACATCCCCGCGGACACACGGGCCTGGATTGCCGCCCAGTACATCAGCGCGGAGGGGGTCGTCACGGGTGACCAGGTGCGGCTGCACTGCGGGCCCGGGCTGGTCTTCACCACCTTCGCTACGGTCAAGACCGGCATCCGGTTGGACGTGGTCGGGCCGCCGGTGGACGGGTGGCAGCAGGTCCGCGCCCCCGCCGACGCTACGGCGTGGGTCAGCCGTGCGTATGTCCGCGTCCTTGAGCCCGAACCCCCGAAGGCCCCCGACGTCGCGACCGCAACGCCGCCGGAGGCCCCTGCCGCGGCCGCACCCACCGCCCCTGCGCCCGCGACCCCGGCCGCCGCACCGACCGTCGGCGCTGAGGCTACCCCGGCCGCACCGGAGCCCGCCGCCGGCGGGGAGAAGCCCGCCGTGACGGAAGGGCCCGTGGCGACCGCCCCGGCCACGGCAGAGCCCACGCCCGAGACCGCCGCCGCGCCGGTCGCGCCGGTCGCCGAACCTGCGGTCCCGGTCACTACAGAGCCCACGCCCGAGACGGCCGCCCCCGCGCCGGCCACGCCGGAGGCCACCCCGGCCACCGTCATCCCCGTCATCACCCCGGAGCCCCCGCCGGCGCCGGCTGCTGTCGAGACCCCCGCGGCACCGGTGCTGCTGGCGCCGCCCGCCAATGCACCGGTCGTGATGAAGGAGGGCATCCTGCTCTCGCTGAAGAGCCAGGCTTCCGAGCAGGCGAGCCACGTGCTGTGCATGCGCGTCGGGGCCACGGCCTACCCCGTGTGCTACCTCAAGAGCTCCCGCCTGGACCTCACGGAGTGGGAGAACCGCAGCGTGCGCGTCTACGGTCCCGAGCTCCGCATCCCGGGCTGGAACCTGGCGGTGCTGCACGTCCACAGCGTCCAGGTCAACCTGAAGTGAGGTCCTGACCGCCCGGACGCCTCGCGGCGGAGCACGCTCCGGTCCAGCCTCTGCTGAAGCGGCTCGGGCGAGCTCACGACTACCCGCGGGCGGACGGAAGCGCCCACGTGTTGGCATGCGGCCTGCCCAGGGCGCTGAGGCCAGCGAAGCTCCGCCTCGAACCGCCAAGAGCTCCCAGCGGTCTGGAGGCCGGGATCTCCGCATCCCGGCGGCGGGGTACGGAGAAGCCGCCCGCCAGGGGTTCCCGGCTCAGCCGGGAACTTGGCGCAGAGATGCGGACGACTGGGACCCAGCATTCCAGCACCCATGGGATCGCTCTGAGCGCACCTCGGCCCCACAGGCGCCAGGCCGACGACGGTTCCCCGGTACCACCCCGTGTCCCTTGCAGGGCTGCTCCAAGATCGTGGCTCGCCAGGTGGCGTGTCTGTGCCTGCATCTGTAGGTCCCCACTCCGATGGGGACCCCTGGGGACGGACGGATTCCAGCCCTACCGCCAGAGCCGACTGACGGTTTCCCGGAACAGCCCTATGTCCCTTGTCTCACCACTGGAAAAACCTGGTTTGGCCAGCCATGGTATGCGGTTTGCACCGTCCCCGGCGGGGCGGCCGGTCCGCAGTGGCTTGGCGTGATGCCGGGGCGTCTTCCGTGGACTGACTGAAGGCTGAATGGCAGGCGCGACCATGAACGAGATCGAGCGGCAGTTGGAAGAGGCCGTGGTCCAGGTGCGCGAAGCCCTGGCGGGTGTGGCGTCCGAGGCACAGGTCGAGGAGTGTCACGCGCGCTTCCTGGGCCGCAAGGGCCAGGTGACGGCCCTGCTGAAGAGCATGGGGTCAGTCCCGGTCTCCGAGCGCCCCCAGGTGGGGCGGACCGTCAACCGGGTCAAGACCGAGATCGAGGCAGCCTTCGCCTCGGCCCGGGCGGCCCTGACTCACGGGGATATCGCAGACCAGGCGCTGGACGTGACCCAGCCCGGCCGGCGGCGGCACCTCGGCTGCCTCCACCCCGTGGCCCGGGTCATGGACGACGCGGTGGCTATCTTCCGCCGCATGGGGTTCGTGGTCGCCGATGGCCCCGACATCGAGACGGTCTATCACAACTTCGACGCCCTGAATACGCCTCCCGAACACCCGTCGCGGGACGTGGCTGACACCTTCTACCTGGCCGATGGCCGGTGCCTGCGCACCCAGACCAGCCCGGTGCAGATCCGGGTCATGGAACGCCAGCAGCCGCCGGTGCGGATCATCTGCCCCGGGCGCTGCTACCGGCGCGATACGCCCGATGCGACCCACAGCATGAACTTCCACCAGATCGAGGGGCTCTATGTGGACCGGCGGGTGTCCCTGGCGGATCTGAAGGGGGTGCTGGCGGACTTCGCCCGCGAGCTGCTCGGGCCCGACGTCAAGATCCGCTTCCGGCCGCACTTCTTCCCCTTCACGGAACCCAGCATCGAGTACGACTTCTCCTGCATCCTCTGCGGCGGCAAGGGCTGCACGGTGTGCAAACACTCCGGCTGGCTCGAGATCAGCGGCGCGGGCATGGTGGACCCGGCAGTGTTCGCCGCCGTGGGCTACGACCCCGAGACCTGGACCGGCTACGCCTTCGGCATGGGCATCGAGCGTATCGCCATGATCCGCCATGCCATCACCGATATCCGGTTGCTGTATGAGAACGACGTGCGCTTCCTGGCCCAGTTCTGATGGCGCCCAAGACGTTTTCCCCGAATAGCTTGCAGGCGGTGTGAAGCGCACGCGGAAGGTCGATCGCGATGAAGACATCGATTCAGTGGTTGGCAAACTACATCGATATCCCCTGGGACCCGGCCGAGCTGGCGGAACGGCTGACCCTGGCCGGGCTTGAGGTGGAGGGCATCGAGCGGCTTGGCGTGTTGCCCGACACCGTGGTCGTCGGCCAGATCCTGCGCCGTGAACCGCACCCGAACGCCGATCGGCTCAGCCTGCTGACGGTGGACGTTGGCGGCGGGGCGCCCCTGCCGGTCGTCTGCGGCGCCCCCAACTGCGACGCCGGCCTCAAGGTGGCCTGCGCCTTGGTCGGCACGGAACTGCCGGGGATGACCATCCGCAAGGCCAAGATCCGCGGCGTGGAGTCCTTCGGCATGGTCTGTGCCGAGGACGAGCTGGGCCTGGGCGACGACCACACCGGCATCCTCGTGCTCCCGGCCGACGCACCCCTGGGCGCCACGGTGTCCAGCGTCCTCGGCACCGACGTCGTGATCGACTGGGAGGTGACGCCGAACCGTCCCGACCTGAACTCGCACGTGGGCATCGCCCGCGAGATCGCCGCGGTGAGCGGGACCTACGCCCGGCTGCGGTTGCCGGCGGTCGCCTCGCCCGAGGCCGCCGGCGTGAGCTGCCGGGACCTCTGCGCGGTGGAGGTGCAGGCCCCGGACCTCTGTCCCCGGTACGTCGCTCGCCTGATCCGCAACGTGCGCATCGGCCCCAGCCCGGCCTGGATGCAACGGGCCCTCAGGGCCGTCGGCATCCGTGCCATCAACAATGTCGTGGACGTGACGAACTACGTGATGATGGAGTGCGGACAGCCCCTGCACGCGTTCGACTACGAGCTTCTGGACGGCCACCGCATCGTGGTCCGCTGCGCCCGGCCCGGGGACCACATGGTGACCCTGGACGGCATCGAACGACCCCTCACGCCGGACACGCTCCTGATCTGCGATGGGGCCCGCGGGGTCGCCCTGGCCGGCGTCATGGGCGGCGCCAACAGCATCATCCGCGACGAGACCAGCACCGTCCTTCTGGAGAGCGCCTGCTTTGCCCCGGCCTGTATCCGGGCCACCAGCCGGCGCACGGGCCTGGGCAGCGAATCCAGCTACCGGTTTGAGCGCGGCATCGACATCGAGATGACGGAGTGGGCCAGCCGGCGGGCGGCGGCCCTGATCGCGGAACTGGGCGGCGGCGAGGTGGTCCCCGACAGCCTCGATATCTACTCCAGGCCCTACCAGGCCAGCGAGGTCACCGCCCGTTTCCAACGCCTCGACGCGCTGGTGGGGTTACCCATTGCCCCGGCCACGGTGCGCGGCTTCCTGGAGAACCTGGGCCTGGTGGTCGTCCGCCAGACCCCCGAGGCCATCACCGTGCGGGTCCCGTCCTGGCGCCGTGGGGACTTGGCGCGGGAAGCCGACCTCATCGAGGAGGTGGCCAGGCTCTATGGCCTGAACAACATCCCCGGCAGCCCGGCACCCGCCCTCGTCGGCGGCCCCCGTTCCACGGACTGCTACTACGCCATCGAGGAAGCCCGGGCTCAGCTCCGCGCCCTCGGCCTCGATGAGACCATGACCTATAGCTTCGCGAACCCCCAGGCTGCCACCCTCTGCACGGGAGTCGACGAGGCCCAACTGGTACGCCCGTCCAACCCCCTCAGCGCCGAGCTGGGAGCCATGCGGCCGACCCTGATCTCAGGGGTCCTGGCGACGGTGGCTCATAACATCGCCCGTGGCAGCGACGACCTGGCTCTCTTCGAGCTGGGCCGGGTGGTCGTGCACGCACCGCCGCTCCCCGAGGAGCGCCAGCAGATCGCCATCGCCATGACCGGCCGGGCCTACCCCGAGCGCTTCGGTGACGAGAAGAAGCGGCCCGTGGACCTCTTCGATCTCAAGGGTGTGCTGGAAGGCTGGTTCGCCGCCCGTCGTCTCGCCCCTGCCTGTGACGCCGCAAGCCACCCGGCCTTCCGCCCGGGTGCCTGCGGCAGCCTCAGCCTGAACGGCGAGCCGGTGGCGATCTTCGGCCACGTCTGCGAGGCCCTGTGCCGGGATATGCGCCTCAAGTGGCCGCTCTTCCTGGCCCTGATCGAGTTCGACCGGGTGCGGGCACAGGCCGTCGCGCCCATGACCTACCGGCCGCTGCCCCTCTTCCCGGCCGTCGCGCGCGATATCAGCTTCGTCACCAGCAGCCGGGTCACGCACCGGCAGGTCGTCGAGGCCATTCTCAGCCTTCGTCTGCCCCTGGTCGAGAGGATCGAGCTGTTCGATATCTATGAGGATGAGAAGACCCTCGGGCCGGGGCGCACCAGCATGGCCTACACCGTGGTCTACCGGGACCCGCAGCAGACGCTTACCGACGAGGGTGTCAACGCCCTGCACGAACGCGTCCGCAACCACCTTGCGGCTACCCTCGCCGCCGAGCTCCGCTGACCGGTCGACGGGACCCCGTAGCCCCTTCTGAAGGACCTCCATCGCCATGCTGGCCAAGCAACTGAAGAGCGGCAGCGTGATCACGGCCAACGACGCACCGCACATCGTCGAGACCGTCGATAAGCACACGCCCTCGGCCCGCGGTGCCGCAACGCTCTACAAGATCCGCGCCCGCAACCTGCTCACCCAGACCAAAACCGACCTGAGCTGCAAGGGTGAAGAGAGCTTCCCCGAACCCGACTTCCAAAGCCGGGCCGCCCAGTTCCTCTACCGCGAGGGTGACCAGTTCGTCTTCCTGGACCTGGAGAGCTACGACCAGCACTCGCTCCATGCCGACGTGGTCGGCGACCAGAGGCTCTTCCTGGTCGAGGACATGGAAGGCGTCTTCGCACTCCTCCTCGAGGGCCACATCATCGGCATCCGCCTGCCGGATGCGGTCGAACAGCAGATCGTCGAGTGCGACCCCGGCATCCGCGGGAACTCCGCCACGGCCCGGACCAAGCCCGCCACCACCCAGACAGGACTCGTCATCCAGGTCCCCGAGTATATGGAGAAGGGCGAGGTCGTCCGCGTCGACACCCGCGATGGCCGCTTCCTCGGCCGCGCCACCTGAGCGTGACCTGCCGGGCCGTCTGGTCTGATCTCAGCAGGACTCCAGCAGGGCCTCTCGGGTGGTGCCCAGGTGCGCCGCGACAGCCCGCAGGACCGCGTTCAGTGTCCCAACTCGTAACGGCACGTGGTCGGGAATCGAGATGCGGTGGTGCGACGGGGCGTCGGTCTCAAGGACGACATGACTGCCGACCTGGTGGACCCGGCGATAGCCCCATGACCTCACCAGCGCTGCCGCCAGTTGCCTGCCGGTGATCTCGCGCGGCAGCTTCATGGGGTGGCGAGCACCTCATCGCGCACAAGGTGCAGCCTGATGCGTGCGGGCAGGGTCCGGTCGAAGAAGTACGCCGCTACCGATTCCGCCACGGCGGCCCGCAGTTCCGGCCATGTGTCCGCCTGAGTGAAGATGTCCTCGCCAACCGCCTCGGCACAGAAGCCGCCATCGGCTTCCTGGGTGACATCGAAGAGGATCTCGGTGGTGGTTTCCATGGCACTGACGGTAACCCCCACAGCCGTTCCCGTCAAGGGGGTAGGCGTCGCAGCAGGCCTGGGCCACGGCGTCTCTACAGGAGCCAGGCCGGCATCTTCCTGGACCGGCTCTTCCAGGCCTTTGGCCAGCCCGGCCGCCTCGGCGTCGGCGGGCGGCGCCAGTCCCCTGGAGATGCGGTGTGCCTCCACCGCGGCGCTCGAGGCCGAGCGCATCTCCAGTGCGGCGGTTCAGACGCCGCCGCTGGGTCCCGTGCGGCCCCGCTCTCCGCCGCCGCCGTCGCCCGCATCGAGGCGGTGGCAGCCGCGGGCTGCGAGGTGCGCCGCATCCGGGCCGAGGCCCTGCCCAGGATCAAGGGTGGCCTGCGAGCTCTCTACCGGACCCTCGAGCTGCCGGGGAAGAACCCCCTGAAGGACACCCATGCCGCCCTGGACGCCGCCGTGCTGGGGGCCTACGGCTTCGACCCGCATGCCGACCTCCTGGCCCGACTCCTGGCGCTGAACCTGGCCGTTGCCGCCCTATCGAGGCCGGCGGGCCGACCTCCGCCCCCGGTCTCCCGCCGTGCTTCCCGGAACCCCCAAGACTGGCTACATTGGACTGCACAAAGCCGCCGGCACTCTGAGCGAGGTGCGCCGTGAGGGTCGAACTCATCCATGCCCACGAGGCCGTGGGCACTCCGGGCGCCGCCCGTACCACGAGGACAGCTACCGTAGCAGGGCCGCTGGACCGGCCGCGGCCACAGGGGCGCATGCCCCCGCGGCCATGCCACGAGGCCGTGCGCGCTCCAGGCAGGACTGGGAGACCGCATGGCCAGCGGACGGGGCGCACTCCATGGCTCTGCGGTGGACGTGATACGGGCCTGAGGGGGGCAGGTCGCATGCCAGGACCAACTGCCGTGCTCCTGGTCGTGACGGTCCTCTGCGCCCTGCCGCGGGCCGTCTGGGCCCAGGACGCGATGCCCATGGTGGGGCTCTCCGCCGACGGTACGCGCCTGCTGGCGCCGGATGGTGCGCCGCTCGTGCTGTGCGGGGTGAACTGGGGCTGGTGGAGTTGCGTCGAGTCCGGCGACGCGGCACTGCTGAAGGCCTGGGGTGGCAACCTGGTCCGGATCTCGTTTCCCTACTCGAAGCTCGTGGTCCCGGGAACCGACGGCCCCGGCGGCGAGGGGCTGCGGTTGCTGGACGCCATGGTGGACTGGGCCGAGGAGGCCGGTCTCTGGTACGTCCTGGACTGCCAGGAGACCCCCGGTGGCAACAATACCGCGCACCACTGCCTCGGCGGCAGAAACGCGCTCTGGCGCGAGACGACCCACCAGGATCAGCTCGTCCGCTTGTGGCAGACGCTTGCCACCCGCTACCGCGACCGCCGATGGCTACTCGCCTATGAGCTGATGAACGAACCGACGCCGCCCCCGGAGTTCACCATGGAGCCGTACCGGGCCATGCTGCTGCGCCTGGTGGACGCCCTGCGCACGGTGGACCCGCAGCGCTTCGTGGTGGTCAGCGGGTGGCGTTGGAGCGACGTCTCCGGGCTGGTCGACGACCTGGTGCTGCCCCGGCCGCGGCTCATCTACACCTTCCACTGCTACTCGCCGGGCAGCGTCACCCAGGAGGCTGCCTCGTACCCCGGCCGCGCGACCTTGGAGGTGAAGTGGCTCGGGAACTCGCCGGAGGCCTGGGGTGCCCGCGGCGACAGCGACTGGACGCTGCTGGAACGGACCTTCCAGGCTCCGCCGGATGCTACCCATGGGCGGATCATGCTGCGTTCCGACCGCAATGCCGGCAGCGCCTGGTTCGACGATGTGGTCCTGACCGGCGACGGCCAGGCGGTGGACCTGCACGCCAGCCCGGACCTCGCCGCGGCCGCGCGCGAGCAGGGCTGGCAGATCATGCGAGAAACCGCCGGCGACTTCGCCTGGGATGCTGCCGACGGCCACACCGCCCCCGGCTGCCTGCGCATCGCCGGCACGGACTCCTACAACGCCTGGACCACAGCTACGGAGTTCGACGCCAGGCCCGGGACCGACTACGCGCTGCAGTGCTGGGTGAAGACCAGGGCCGCCACCGGGCACTCTTACCCGGCGGTGGCCTGGTTCCGGCACCGCGAGGAGGTCACGGACCGTGCCTGGCTCGAGGCCCGCCTCCGCCTCGCGGTCGAGTTCTCCGCGCGACACCACGTGCCCGTCTGGTGTGGCGAGTTCGGCTGCAGTCAGAGCCATCCCGACGGTTCCGGCCAGCGCTGGGTCCGGGATGCGGGCGAGGTCCTGAGTCGTCTGGGCATCCCGTGGACCTACTGGAACTGGCGCGAGACCACCGGCCGTGGCAGCATGGCGGTGTGGGTGCAGCAGGACGGCCGGTACGTCATGCAAGAGCCCCTGGCCGAGGTGCTGCGCGGCCTGCTGCGGGCAGCCCGGTAGCCCTGCCGGGCGGAGACCCCAGGCCCCTGGAGGCGCGGTTCCCCGTAACCGCCTAGCTCCCACGGGGTTGGAGGCGCGGTTCTCCGTGACCGCGTGGCGGCTTGCGGCCCGTCCCGCCATAGCCCATAGGACGGCGGCGGAAGAGGCCACCCTCCAGGCGCTCCCGCCGTGGCCGGGTCGCCGCGTTCGTCAGAACAGCACCACGCCCCACTTGCCCAGGAGGAGCTCCTCGCCGGGTTGCAGGACCTTCTGGAACACGGTACAGGCATTGGCCGCTGCCACATGGCCTTGGCCGTCCAGGAAGAGGACGAACTCCGGCACCCGGGCCTTGACGAAGCCCTGCTTCTCGAGGTAGGGGGCGAGGCTGTCGGGGTTGCGCGCCGGCAGAGGGGTGAGCACATAGACGGCACCGGCCTGCCGGCAGAGGAGCCGCGTACCCTCGATCGGGGCGAAGGCGAAACGCAGCTCCCGCAGCGGGGCTGGGAGCACCTGGAACGCATAGGACCGGTTGGCGAAGATCGCCATGCCAGCGGCCACCATCCGCGTCTCGGCCCCCGGGGCCTCGAGGATGGCCGTCGGCCCGCGCAGGAGGTCGGCACCGTCGGCGTGGCTGGCGAGGTCGAGCAAACGGCCGTCCTTGAGCCATGGCTTCGGGTTGACCCCGGTAGACTGGTTGACCAGGACCCGCAGGCGCGCTGCCGGGCTCCGGGGAACGCCAGCCAGTACGTCGGCCTCGGTGAAGGTCGCCATGAGGATGTGCTTGTCGTCGTAGCGGTTCCAGTCGTAGATCAGATACATCACCCCGTCCGGCGACTCGGCACCATCGGGGTACGAGACCCCGGGGCGCTCATCCAGCAGCAGGCCGCCCTGCCAGGTGCGGCCGTCGTCGTCCGAGAGGAAGGCGGTCAGGTGCGAGCGGCCGGTCTGGCGGTCCAGGGGCCCATGCTTGACCAGCAGCAGCCGACCCGAGTACAGGCGGCGGATGAAGAACCGCGCGGCAGGATGGGCGATCGTCGAGGGCTGCACCGGGGCCCAGGTCCGCCCGCCATCCGTAGAGACCGTCTCGCCGATGCCGTAGCGCGTGCGCACCAGTAGCCAGAGACTGCCATCGCGGCGCTCGATCAGCATGGGCTCGTCGCAGTTGCGGTCCTTCGGGTCGGGCACGGTGGCGGCACCGCGCAGGGTCCACGTCCGGCCATGGTCGGGGGAGGCGACGATACGGCAACTGCCCTCCCGGTGCCAGAGGGCGGTCGGCAGCAGCCAGGCGCCGTCCCGGGTCACGACCGGCTTGCACATCATGATCCCCGGGCAGACGACGCGCGGGGGTGTCCAGGCCGGGGCCTCGGCGTCCGGGGCCTCGGTGGTGATGGCCATCAGGACGGGGTCTCCCTCGCCACCGACCGCCCAGAAGACCCAGAGGCGGCCGTCCGGGTCGACCCAGGGGCAGGGGTCAAAGGCCCGCTGCGGGCCCTCGCCATCGGGGTCCAGCACGAAACGCATGTCGGACCAGGTCCGCCCCGCGTCGCCGCTGGTGACCCCGACGACGTAGTTGAAGCGGTCCTCCGTGAGCGGCCCGGCGTACCAGACTGCCCACAGACGGCCCCCCGGCGCGCGTTCGAGGCTGGGGATGCCTTGGAACCTGCGCGCCTCGGAGCCGTATTCGGTCCCTGGAGAGAGGGTGATCTGCATGGTGTCCATCCCGCCGCCGCAACAGAGCCCGGAGAGTACCCACAGAGCAAGACGGATTCGCCTCCGTCTGATCACGGCGGCTGCCTCACGTTCGTTGCGCCTCCCGTGCCTTGCCGTGGCTGACTGGCGCGCGTTGGCTCACAGTATACGGCCCGGCCACGGCTCTGGCCAGCCACCGCCCGGCCCCCAGCGTGGGAACAGGCCCCCTGCCGCGCCGGATCACGGCAAGGCGGTCGCTCCCGCGTTGTGTCCGATCCTGGCTCGCCTATATTTCCCGGCCATCTCTCCTCCAGGGTTGCGTCGGCATGAGCGGACGTAAGGACGATCGCGTGACTACCACTTCCTCTTCTCCCCACGCTGCGGCGATGGCACTCCTATGGCTTCTGCTCTCGTTCGCGATGGTGACGGCCGGCGACTGGCCCTGCTGGCGGGGGCCGACCCGCGATGGCATCTCGTCCGAGACGGGGCTGAACTGGTCTTGGGGTGCCGCCGGACCAAAGGTCCTTTGGCGGGCCGCGGTCGGGACCGGCTTCTCCTCCTTCGCGGTGGCTAACGGCAGGGCCTACACGATCGGCAACGCCGCAGACACCGACACGGTCTTCTGTCTGGACGCTGAGACGGGCCGGGAGCTCTGGCGGCACTCATACCCCTGTCCGCTCGACCCGGTCTCCTACGAAGGAGGCCCCAGTGCGACGCCCGCAGTGGACGGCGACCGTGTCTACACGCTCAGCAAGTCCGGCCACCACTTCTGTCTCGACGCGGCCAGTGGGCAGGTGGTCTGGTCCCGCACGTTCGCGGCGCCACCCCTGACGCGGGACGACTACCGCGTGTGGTGGGGTTATGCCGGTTCACCGCTGGTTCTTCCGGACCGCCTCATCCTGGCGGTGGGGAGTGCCGGCATTGCTTTGGACAAGGCCACGGGCAAGACGCTCTGGGAAAGTGCCCCCGGCCGGCCGGGCTACTCCTCGCCGGTGCCCTTCACCGCAGGCGGCGAGTCCTGCATCGCCTTTGCCGCTGGCCACGACGTGGTGGCGGTCAGGACCGCCGATGGCCACGTGCTCTGGCGCTTGCCGTGGCGGACCACCTGGGACCAGAACGCGCCGGATGTCCTGATCGGGGAAGGACGACTCCTCGTCAGCAGCGGCCACGGGGTCGGGTGCGCCCTCTTCGAGCTGGCCTCGACACAGCCTTCTCAGCTCTGGCGCAACCAGAACCTGCGCAACGAACTCGGGAGTTCCGTACGCTGGCAAGGCCACGTCTACGGCTACGACTTCCGCCAACTGCGCTGCCTCGATGGGCAGACCGGCGAGGTGGCCTGGACCGCCCCCGAGTCACGCCTGGGTACCGTGCTGCTGGCGGACGGCAAGGTGGTCGCCCTGGAAGAGACCGGCCGACTCGTGGTGGCGGAGGCCACGGCCGCCGGGCATAGGCCCATCGCCCAGGCACAGGTCCTCGGCGGACGCTGCTGGAGCCTGCCAGCCCTGGCCCATGGTCGGCTTTGCCTCCGCAATGCTGCCGGCGAGGTGGTCTGCCTGGACCTGGCAGGACCTGCGGCCGCGCGGTAGATTGGAGACCATGAACGCATCGGCACAGGCCTCCGCTACCACCTGCCCGCCGGGGCTGCGTCCGGCGACCGGCATCCTCGAGAGCATCGGCAACACGCCCCTGGTGCAGTTGACGCGGGTCGGGCCACCGCACGGGGCCCGCATCTTTGCCAAGCTCGAGGGCGCCAACCCGGGGGGCTCCGTCAAGGACCGTCCGGCGCTATGGATGATCCAGCGGGCCGAAGCCGATGGCCGCCTGGTGCCGGGCAAGGTGATCCTGGAGCCGACCTCGGGCAACACCGGTATCGGCCTGGCCATGGTGGGCGCCTGCAAGGGGTACCGGGTCAAGCTCGTGCTGCCGGAGTGTGTCAGCACCGAACGGCGGCAGATCCTCCTGGCCTACGGCGCCGAGCTCGTCCTCACCCCCGGCTGCGAGAAGACCGATGGGGCCATCCGCGCCGCCCACCGCATCCTCGCCGAGGAACCGGGCCGCTACTTCATGCCCAACCAGTTCGCCAACCCGGACAACTGGCGCAGTCACTACGAGACCACCGCCCCCGAGATCCTCGCCCAGACGGGCGGGGCCATCACGGCCTTCATCGCCGGGATGGGTACCACGGGCACGCTCATGGGTGTCTCCCGGCGCTTCAAGGAGTACGACCCCAAGATCCGTGTCATCGGCGTCGAGCCCGTCCCCGGGCACGCGATCCAGGGCCTGAAGAACATGCGCGAGGCGATCGTCCCGGATGTCTATGAGCCGGAGCGGCTTGATGCCACGATCACCGTCGAGGACCGACCCGCCTTTGCCATGGCCCAGCGCCTGGCGCTCGAGGAGGGGCTCTTCGTCGGCATGAGCAGCGGCGCGGCCGTCTGGGGGGCCATCCAGGTCGCCTCCGAGCTGCGCCCCAGTGACACCGTGGTGGCGCTGCTGCCTGACCGCGGCGACCGGTACCTGTCCACTAGCCTTTTCCGCTCCATCTGTGCTCAGTGCCCGCCGTGAGGGAGCGGCTCGGGCAAGGGGGGCTGTCGCCGGCCTAGTGCCGCAGGTCCAGGTGGTGCTCGAGGAACTCGAAGGCCCGGCAGGTGGCGGACACGTGCCCTGCGGCGTGAGCGATGAACTCACTCCGGTCGGCGACCCCGAGCCGCTGGTAGTGCTCGTGGGCCCTGGCATACTCCGCCTGAGACTTCTCGAAGTCCACCGAGCTGTCCTCCTGGCCGGCCTCCACCGCAAAGGCCCGCGGCGCGATCAGCGAGACCACATCGCAGTCCGAGAAGCACGGAATGACCTCCGAGAAGAACTTGTCCTCCTCGGCGGAGTCCAGGAAGCTCAGCGCCCGGTGGGGTCCGATCAGTTTCACGAAGCGGTGGTTGAAGTAGGCGCTGCAGACCGAGGCCCGGATGCGCGTGTCCATGGCCGGGAGGAACAGGGCGCTCTCGCCGCCCTGCGAAAGGCCGTACATGCCGATGCGGTCGGCGTCGACGTCAGGCCTGGCCAGGAGCAGGTCCACCCCGCGGGACGAGCCCATCATGTCGAGGCCGAAGAGGGTGCCATAGCCCATGATCGCGAGCCGGTGCAGGCGGTTCTTGCCGTAGTTGGGGCCGCGGTCGGGGAACTGCGGCAGGCCGGTCTGGGAATCCGCGTGGGAGCCATACCCGGACGGGTGATGCACCGCCACGACATGGAACCCACGGCGTGCCGCCCGCAGGCCCAGGGAGCCGTAGCTGTAATCGGGGGCGTTGGCGCTACGGGTGAAACCGCACACGGCCTCCGGGGTACCGCCGTAGCCATGCTGGGCCAGGAGCCCGGGGCGCGGGCCCGGGCCACGGGGAACCAGCTCAATGGCATAGGTCTCCAACCCCGGCACGACCTCCAGCCGGAAGCGCGTCGCGGTGAAGCCGGCCTCCTCGTGCAGGCGTTCGGGGGCCCCGGTGCGAAGGGCAGGGCGCTCAGCCGGCTCGGTCCAGAAACCGAGCATGCGCTTGAGGCGGTCGCGCATGGGCTCGACCGAGCGCGCGTAGGCCTCGAGGCTCGAGGTGTCCCGCTGCCAGAGCGTGGCGCGTGCGGCATCGAGCCGCGCCAGGTGTGCCCGGAGGAAGGCCTCGTACGATGAGTAGGTACGCTGACGGTGCCGGTCCACCGCGGCCGGGTCAACCGCCGGGGCCTGGAGCCGGGCGGCCTCGGGGTCGAGGTCGTGGAGGACGTCGTCTGCCATGGGATCTCTCCAGTCCGTTTGGGCAGGCCGGTAATCGCCGCGGCTTCCGCCATTGGCGCCACAGGCCCAGAGCAAGCCGTCAGTCTCGGTCAGGAGCGAATGGGAGCCCCCCGCGGCGACGGCGGCGGGCAGAGCTATTACAGGAGGTTGTACTTGACGATGTACCAGAGGGCCGCGAGGCCGTCGCGCCAGCCGATTTTCTTGCCTTCGTCGAACCGGCGGGCCGCGTAGGCGATGGGGATCTCGTAGATGCGGCACCGGCGCTTGGCGAGCTTGGCGGTGATCTCGGGTTCGAAGCCGAAGCGGTTGCACTCCAGGGCCATCTCCCTGAAGATCCCCGCCCGCATCATCTTGTAGCATGTCTCCATGTCGGTGATGTGGATGTTGGCCAGCATGTTGCTGAAGGTGGTGAGGATCTTGTTGGCGAGGTAGTGCCAGAAGGAGTCCACCAGGAGCTCCCGGCCGGAGTAACGGCTGCCGTAGACCGCATCGGCCTTGTCCTCCTCGATGGGGCGGATCAGCCGGGGGAACTCGGTGGGAGAGTACTCCAGGTCCGCGTCCTGGATCACCACCACGTCGCCGCGGATCCGCTTCTGGGCGGTTCGGATGGCAGCCCCCTTGCCCTGGTTGGCCTCGTGGTGGACGACCACCAGGTCTGGGGCAGGCGGCAGCGACTCCAGCAGTCTGCGTGTTCCGTCCGTGGAGCAGTCGTTGACCACCACCATCTCGAGGTCCGGCACCCCGCAGGCCCGGACCTGGCGGATGATCTCCAGGACGGTCCCTTCCTCGTTGTAGACAGGGATGATGACGGACAGCTTCATGACGATCTTCGCCCCTAGCATGGCCCGGCCCAGAGGGCATCGCACAGAGCCATAACATGCCACCGCCGGCAGGGCGGGCCAACCCGGCCCAGGCGCAGGGGCCGCTCCGTGACAGCGGGCCTCGAGGGTGTCGCCCGCCGTCCGGCAGCGGGCCGCCGTCTTCAGGCCAGGGGGCGCGGAACGATCCCGGGCGCAACCCGCAGCCGCCTTGGGTTGTCTTTTGCCTGTGGCTCCTTACATTCTGAAACCCGGGTCCGGGTCCCGATGACGCGGGCTTCGTCCGCGGCATGGACCCTGGGCTCAAGATGAGGCGACAGACGGATGGTCTATCTTGATTACGCCTGGAAGATCCTCTTTGTGGTGGTCTTCTTCGGCCTCTGCATTTTCGTCCACGAGTTGGGGCATCTGCTGGTGGCGCTCTGGCGCGGGCTCTACGTCGAGCGCTTCTCGGTAGGGTTCGGCAAGAAGATCTGGGGGGTGACGCATCGGGGGGTCGAGTATGTGGTGAGTTGGCTGCCCTTTGGCGGCTATGTGGCCTTGCCGCAGCTTGACCCGACCGAGGTGCCCCACACGGCCACCGGCGAGCCATTGCCCATCCCCTCGGCGGGCAGCCGGGCGCTGACCGCGGCGGCGGGCCCTCTGGCCAACGTGGTCTTCGGCTTCGCCCTGGCTACGGTCACCTGGGGCATCGGCCTGTACGAGCCGGCCCCGGCCACGGAGTGTGCGGTCCGGGATGTCCCCCAGATTCTGCCCCTCTATGAGCAGGGGCTGAAGACCGGCGACACGGTCATCGCCGTGGAAGGCCGGGAGGTGAAGGGGCCGTGGGAGCAGGTCAGCAAGGGCCTGGACTGTTCCCAGACCCCGCTGGCCCTGCGGGTTCGGCGCAAGGCCCAGACCCTCGAACTGGCCTACCGTCCAACGCCCAACCCCGAGTATGCGGCCGGCCTGCGGTCGGGGGACCGCATCGTCGCCGTCGATGGCCAGGGATTCCGGCGCGGCTGGGAGGAGCTGAGTGAGATGATCGTGCTGAGCACGGATGACCTCACCCTGACCATCGAGAGGGAAGGGGAGGGACGCCGCGACATCACCTACACGCCGGCCCGCAATCCGCTGACCGAGGGGCTCGGATACCCCTTCTTCACGGTCATCTCGCCCACCGAGGTGGCCTACGTTCAGCCCGGCTCGCCGGCCGCTGTTGCCGGCTTCCGCAAGGGGGACCGGTTGCTGCAGGTCAACGGCCAGGTGCTGGTGGACAAGGACATGTTCGTGGACACCGTAAAGGCCTCGGCAGGAGCTCCCCTGGATATCGTCGTGCTGCGGGACGGCACGGAGATGACCCTGGCGGGTATCCGGGCCCGGCCGGCGGCGGACGAGACGGGCACTGTATACCGGATCGGACTCACCCTGCAGGCGCCCTTTGTCCTGGGCCATCCGACGCCCTGGGCCCAGTGCCTGGACGTGCTGGAACGCACGAAGCGGACCCTCGGTTCGCTGGTGGCTCCTGTGACCGGCCGCAAGTCGCTGGTGCGCGTGGGCCACATGAGCGGACCGCTGGGCATTCTCGGTATGATCTGGATCAAGATCGTCACCGAAGGCATCCGCGGGGGCCTGTCCATCATCATCATGGTCACCTTCAGCTTGGCCCTGTTCAACCTGTTGCCGATCCCGGTGCTCGACGGCGGGCACATCCTCTACTCGGGTATCGAGGCGGTGATCCGGCGGCGGCTGCCGACCAAGCTGGTCAGCGTCCTCCAGTACGCCTTCGCCTACTCGCTGATCGCGCTGATGCTCTACATCACCTTCCGAGACGTGCAGCGCATACCGAAGTTCTGGCGTGCCTACACCGGGCCGAGTGAGCCGGAGGCCCCCGCGGCAACGACGTCGCCGCCGGCCGCCCCGGCGGCTGCCGGCGAGGCCGGAGCGAAGTGAAGGGGGGCCCATGGGCGCACTGACGATCGCCATCGACGGGCCTGCGGCCAGCGGCAAGAGCACCGTCGCCCGCCAGGTCGCCCAGCGGCTTGGCGGGTACTGCGTCAACACCGGCGATATGTACCGGGCTGTGAGTTGGGCTGCCCTGGAGCGCGGCATCGATGTCGCCTGCACCCCGGAGAGGGTGACGGCCATGCTGGCGGACCTGGACCTGCGCTACCGGCCCGTGGGTCCAGGCCAACTCCAGCTCTGCCTCAACGGCCAGCCGGTACCTCAGGGACCCATCCGTTCGGCGGCGGTGGCGGCGGTGGTCAGCCTGGTGGCCCGCATCCCGACGGTGCGCGAGTGGCTGCGGGACCGTCAGCGGGAGTGCTGCGCCCTGGGCACCGTGGTCATGGAGGGACGCGATATCGGCACCGTCATCCTCCCCGATGCCCCCTTCAAGTTCTTCATCACGGCCTCTCCCGAGGAACGCGCTCGGCGCCGTCTCAGACAGGCCGGAGAGATCGCCGCCGGTGCCACCGTGGCCAGCGTGGCGGCCGAAATCGCCGAGCGGGACCGCCTCGACAGCTCCCGGGCCGTGGCACCCCTCCGGCCTGCGCCCGACGCCATCGTCATCAACACCGACGGCGTGCCCGCCGAGGAGGTCGCCGAGCGCATCCTGCGAACCGTCGCGGAGGGGGGCCCGCCATGAGCGCTGCGCTGCAGGCCCACGTCCGCTATCGAGTGCCCTACGCCGACACCGACCAGATGCGCGTGGTCTACTACGGCAACTACCTGGTCTACTTCGAGATGGCCCGCAACGAACTGCTGCGGCAGGCCGGCATCCCGTACCGCGAGATCGAGGACCGCGGCCTGGCACTGCCGGTCCTGGAAGCCCACGTGCAGTACCACGCGGCCGCCCGCTATGACGACGAACTCGACATCCGTGGCTGGATCGGCTGGCTCAAGCCGGTGCGCGTCCGCGTCGACTGCGCCGTCCGCTGCGGCGAGGTGTTGCTGGCCCAAGGGTATACGGTGCATGCCATGGTGGCCCTGGAGACCCTCCGGCCCACCCGCATGCCGGAGGATATCGCCGGCCGACTGCGGCCAGCAGAGCCGCCCGGGAACGGGCCCTAGCCGACGGCAGGACAGGTGCAGGCCTGGAGGCCGGGCTCTCCGCAACCCGGCGGCGGCATGCAGAGATGCCGCGTTCCAGGGGCGGAGCCGTGGAGGCCGGGCTCTCCGCAACCCGGCGGCGGCGTGCGGAGATGCCGCATTCCACCGGGAAATGCTGAGGACCATCACTGCGAAGGGGCCGCGCGCGCATGGAATGGTGGCATATCTACCTGGCCGCCTGGGCGGCCACTACAGCCCTCGGCGGGCTCTCGACCTGGGGGTGCCGTATCGTTGCGCCCCGCTGGGGCTTTGTGGACAAGCCCCATAACGAGGCCCACAAACGGCACCGCGAGGTCACTCCCGTGCTCGGCGGCTTGGGCATGCTGCTGGCCTGGCTTGCGGTGCTCGGGGGCGGCCTTGCCGCGGTCGCCTTCGGTGGCGACTTCCTGAACCCCGGCATTCGCGGCGACCTGGTGGGCGTGCCGGCCCGGCTTCAGCAACTGGGTACCATCGTCGCCGGTGCCGCGGCGCTGACCGTCGTCGGCATGGTCGACGACCGCGTGGCCATGCGGGCCTCCCGCAAGTTCGCGGCCCAGTTCGCCGTGGCCCTCGCCACCGCCGCCATGGGCGTCCGCATCACGGCCTTCGCGCCGATGCCCTGGCTCTCCTGGGTGCTGACCGTCTTCTGGATCGTCGGCATCATCAACGCCACGAACTTCCTGGATAACATGGACGGCCTCGCCGGCGGCATCGCCGCCATCGCCGCCTTCTTCTTCCTCTGTACGGCGGCTTTCCGCGGGCAGTACTTCGTGGCCGTCCTGGCGGCGGCGACCTGCGGTTCGGCCTGCGGGTTCCTGCTCCACAACCGGCCTCCCGCGAGCATCTTCATGGGGGACGGCGGCAGTCACTTCCTCGGCTATCTCCTGGCCGTGCTGGGCGCCCTGACCACGTTCTACCTGCCTGGCGAGAGCCTGACACCCGCCCCGGTGCTCATGCCGGTGTTGATCCTCGGGCTGCCCATCTTCGACGCGGCGGCGGTCGTGCTGCTGCGGCTGAGGCAGGGCCGGCCCATCTACGTCGGCGACAACCAGCACATCTCCCACCGCTTTGCCTGGCTTGGGCTCAGCCGCCCCAAGGCCGTTCTGCTCGCCTGCCTGCTGGCCCTGACGTCCGGTTGTGGGGCCATGGCGCTGCTCTGGCTGCCGCCCGCCGGAGTCTTCATTGTCCTCATTCAGGCCGGGGCTACCTTCGCCATCGTCTCCGTGATCCAGTTCTGCTCTCCCGAGGCCAAGGAGCACTGATGCTCAACCGAGCCCTGCTGCTGAACCTGGTCCGTGCCGCGCTTGCCGAGGACGTCGGCAGCGGCGATGCGACGACCCTGGCCGTGGTGCCCGCCGGCCTGCAGGCCGAGGCGCTCATGGTCACCCGCAAGCCCTGCGTCTGCGCCGGGCTGCCCGTGGCCGCCGTCGTCTTCGAGGAGTTGGACCCGGGGCTGGCCTTCGAGCCCCTGGTTCCGGACGGCGAGCGCTGCGGCGCCGGCCAGGCCCTTGCCCGCGTCGCCGGTTCCGCCCGGGCCATCCTCACCGGGGAACGCACCGCCCTGAACTTCGTCCAGCGCCTCTCCGGCATCGCGACGCTCACCCGGCGCTACGTGGACGCCCTCGGCGCCTGTCGCACCCGCATCCTCGATACCCGCAAGACCACCCCCGGCCTGCGTGCTCTCGAGAAATACGCCGTGCGCATGGGCGGCGGCGGGAACCATCGTTTCGGGCTCTATGACCGGATCATGATCAAGGACAACCATCGGGAATTGGCCAAGTTCTCCGGGCCCGATTCCGTCCCCCGGGCGGTGCAGGCCTGCCGGGCTGCCTACCCGAAGCTCGAGGTCGAGGTCGAGGCCGATACCCTCGATGACGTGGACGCGGCCGTGACCGCCGGGGCCGACACCATCCTGCTGGACAACATGAGCAACGAGGAGATGGCCGAGGCCGTTCGACGGGTGGCCGGGCGCGCCCGCCTCGAAGCCAGCGGCGGCATCACCTTGGAACGCATCCCCACCCTCGCCCGGCTCGGTCTGGACTTCATCTCCGTCGGGGCCCTGACTCACTCCGCCCCTGCCGTGGATATCGGCCTCGACATGGATGTTCCTGACCCGCGCCAGACCTGAGTTCCGGAGGATCCCAGACCATGCGTACCGCCCCCCTCGCCCTGTTCGCCACCCTCGCCCTGACCGCCGCCGGTCTGGCCCTCCTGAGCGCCGGTTGCGAGACTACGGGTGCCACCACCCTCGAGGAGAACCGCGGCTCCTACTACGATGCCCGCGAGTTCCTCTCCATCGGCCACACGACCCGCGAACAGGCTGCGGCCAAGTACGGCCAGCCCGGCAAGATCACCCCCCTCGAGGGCGGCGGCGAGCTCTGGGACTACAGCCGGCGCGAAACCGTCTTCATGAACGCTTACTCCAATACCCCCATGGGCACCGAAGGGCCCATGATGCGCCCCCTCGGCGGCTACCAGCACAGTGTCGAACGCACGACCCACTTCGAGCTCTTCTTCGACGCCAAGGGGATCCTCGCCCACTACCGCCTCGACCGCGGTGCTCAGTGAGGCACGCCGCGCCCCAGGTGCCCCCCTGGCCGCACGCGCCGCGGCGACATCCCGGACCCCTGCGGAAACGCCGTGCGTCGAGACGGCTGCCCCAACCGGCTTCGGCCCCGTCCACAAGCGCGGGCGCAGCGGCACGCGCGCCGACGTGACCCATCGGCAGCGCTCCCTCCGGCGCCTATTTTCTGTGGCACCGGTGGAACTCCAGGAATAATGTGGTAATCTAATACCACAATGCGCGATGAGGTGATGAGTATGGCCAGCCTGATCAAAGTGTCCGAAGCTGCGAGTCTGGGGTTGCACGCGGCCATGCTTCTGGCGCGGGACGACGGTGCACTGATCCGGACGCGGGACCTAGGCGAGCGGATCGGCGCCTCGCAGGCCCACTTGGTGAAGGTGCTGCAGAGCCTGAGCCGGGTGGGGCTGGTGGCGACGGTGCGCGGCCCGCACGGGGGGGCGCGTCTTGCTCGCCCGGCCCGGGAGACCTCGCTGCTGCAGGTCTACGAGGCTGTGGACGGCCCCCTGCAGGCGTCGGAGTGCCTCCTGGAACAGCCGATCTGCGACGGCAGGTGCTGCCTGGTAGGCCACGTGCTGTACCGCATGAACCAGGAGGTCCGTGAGCACCTGGCGCGGACCTCGCTGGCGGACGTGTGGGTCCCATGCCAGGGCCGCCCCGCGTCCCAGGAGACACCGGTTTTCTGACCCCGCGCGAGGTGTGCTGGAACTCACTGGAAAAGGTCGTTCACCATGAAGAGAAACATCGTCACCATCGATCGCGAGAAGTGCAACGGTTGCGGCCAGTGCGTCACCGCCTGCCACGAGGGGGCCATCCGCATGGTCAACGGCAAGGCGGAGTTGGTCAGCGATATCTACTGCGATGGCCTGGGCGCCTGCGTGGGCGACTGCCCGACGGGCGCCATCACCATCGAGCAGCGCGAAGCGGCCGCCTTCGACGAGGCGGCCGTGGCCCAGCGTCAGGAACGGCTCAAGCCGAAGCCGGCGCCGCCTGCGGGTGGGTGTCCCGGGGCCCGGGCCTTCAGCTTTGCCGGCCGGACTGTGTCGGCGTGCCCGTCCGCCGCCGCCGCCACCACGGCCACGGCCGCCCCGGGGGAACTGACGCAGTGGCCGGTGCAGTTGCGGCTGGTGCCGGTGAATGCGCCGTGGTGGGACGGCGCGGACCTGTTGCTGGCGGCCGACTGCGTGGCGGTGGCGGTCCCCGACTTCCAGGCCCGTCTGCTGAAGGGCCGCAAGGTCGCGGTGATGTGTCCGAAGCTGGATGACCTTGATGGGTACGTGGAGAAGCTGGCGGCGATCCTGGCAGGGAACGATATCCGCAGCCTGACGGTGGCCCGGATGCACGTGCCCTGCTGCGGCGGCGTGGTGCGGATTGCACAGGAGGCGGTGCAGCGGTCCGGCAAGGCCATCGCCGTGCAGGTCCAGGTCTTCGACCACACGGGAGTGCCGCAGGGCTGATGGTGGCATGGTGGCCGCCGGAAGCGGCCATGGCATTGAGCAAGCCCGGGAGACGGGCACGGCGTCGGGGCGAAGCGTAGGAGCGAGAGCACGAGCAGGAGCACGAGCAGGAGCAGGAGCAGGAACGAGGGGATTGAGCCCTGAAAGGGCGGAATCCCTCAGCCCAGGGCAGCGCCCTGGGTCGGGCAGGCCCCCCACCCCCTTGCCGAGCCCTGAAAGGGCGACG